>Ga0302186_10001565_pt1 | contig 18731 bp, 19 predicted proteins | sample II_Bog_E1_2_FD_198782 | JGI IMG/M metagenome (GOLD analysis project Ga0302186, IMG submission 198782) | Peat permafrost microbial communities from Stordalen Mire near Abisko, Sweden - II_Bog_E1_1 | ecosystem: Environmental > Terrestrial > Soil > Wetlands > Peat | place: Sweden: Abisko...
TTTTTAGATTTTTTCCAAATTTTGGAAAATCTAAAATTTTTCTTATAGAAAAATGAACTTCTGCAATTAAAATGACGTTTTTAAAATGGATTATGTTTAATTAAAAATATTGGGTATTTTAATTAAGAGTTTTTGGAAATTCATTTTGACAAAATATTAATTTTTTTTTAATTAAGAAAATTTTTAAAATAATAATTTCTTTTTTAATTAACTTTAGATCTTGTTCTCTTCAAATTTCACGAAAGTTAACTTTAAAGAAAAAGTGCTTAATTGATGATTATGGAATAAAACTTACAATTTTTTTAGAAGCCACCACAATGTTATTGTCAATAACCACTTTATTCTTAAAAGAAGTATTGGAAGAAGGTTTGACGGAAGGCTTCTTCTGAAAAGATTGGTTCTTTTGAATTGTTTGGAACATTTTCATAGTGCTACCTCTTCTGATGTCTAAGATCTTCGAAGGGTTCGTGATTGGATCTCTTCTCTTTTTTCCAAACTATTAAAAAATCAAACAAATCATCATTATTAGAAAATTTTAAGGATATTTTTTCCGAACTTCTAAACATTTTTCTTCTGGTAAAAACTTTAATATAAAGCCGATAATGATACTTCCACATCCGAATCCTACACACATGAGCCATTGAATAGGATGAAGACCAGCGCCACTTGTATTATCATCATACCATTTGTAGCAATGAAAAGCGAGAGAACCATGGGTGACAATGAGACATTGGAGGAAAATGATGATAATGAGCATAATGACGAAGAGTGCATTTTTAGTTAAGCCTGAGAAAGGATACTCTAGAAATTTTAAAGGAAAAATCTTCGAAACCTTCGAAAATGTTGAGTTCATCTTTTATTCTTCGAGCATTGAGGAAATTGAATATATTCATCCAGACAAAAGTATTGAAAACTACAGTGAAATGTCGAGAAGGTCCATATGTCTTCAAAAAAATCGAAATTTTAAAGAATTTAAATACCTTACACTCTCTAAGTCTTGATAATCTGATTTATCGGGGTCATCCACATAAATATATCTCCCACTTCTTACATATTCTCCATTATATTTAACTCCCCAAGGAGTTCCTGGGGTTTTTAAAATAGTCTCATCAAACTCATCTTTATATTCAGGAATGAAATTGTCACCATAAAAAATTAGAATCAATAAAATAACGAATTGATAAAAGGATTGGCCACATATATGTTTGAACATTTTCTACCATTTTTTAAAAAAACCAAAAAATGATTTAAAAATCAACCTTATTAATCATGGAATCACTTCGGTTGGCTGGTTTCCTCTCCAACAAATTTTCATTCGGAGGCTCCGTCGCTAAGGCTAAACTTGCGAAAGCATCCATGATCATATTTATCCAAAGCATCTGTATTGGTGGAAAGACTTCCTGCTTAAGTATCGCTGCATTTATCAACGTGATTCCAACTGCTACAACATTCACAGTCAATTGAAATTGCAAGAATTTTCTAATTGAATCATATATATTCCTTCCCCATAAAACTGCCCTCACAATACTATTGAAATTGTCATCCAACAATATGATATCAGCAGCTTCTCTAGCTACCTGAGTCCCACAGATCCCCATTGCGAATCCCACATCAGACTTTTTTAATGCCGCAGCATCATTGGTGCCATCTCCTGTTACTGCCACTATATGACCGTTTTCTTTTAACCCGACAACCAATGCATATTTATCTTCAGCTCTCGATCTGGCGAGAACATCAATATGAGGATAGATTCTGTTGAAAATTTCAGAGTTTTTTATTTTGTCCTTTCGGACCTTCTTCCCATTTTTTTTTGCGAGCTTCTCATCATGAACACAATCACAAATGGCTGTTCCACAATTTTCGCAAACGACACCACCAATCGCTGTCATGAATTCACCACCTTCAAGAACGAAACTTTCTTCATTGCCAGGTTCAATAATGCCACATTCCAGAGCAATTGCACGTGCCGTGAGTTTATTATCACCTGTGACCATTCGAACCTTAATTCCCGCTTTTTTGCATTTGGCGACTGCTTCAGGAACTTCTTTTCGCAAGATGTCTTTAATTCCAATGATGCTGATGAGTGTTAATCCAGATTTTTCAATTGAAAACACTCCTTTATTATCCTTTTCAGTAAGATCTGGAAAAATAAAACAAATTACCATAAATTTCTAATTTGAAAAAGAAAAATGAATACTTTCTAAGCCAGAAAGGTTTTTATAAGCAAGAACCAGGGTTCTCAATGCTTCTTTAGCCATAGTATCTATTGCGGTTACGCATTTGTCCTTATTTGTTGAATCCATTTGCGAAATTTCATTAGAGAAAAAGAGTGAATTTGAGAACATGATTCAAGTACTAGTTCGGATGCTCCTTTGACTACAAGTCTAAGTTGACCATCAGTTGTTTTTGTGATTACGCTCATGCGTTTTCTGGAAGAAGTGAAAGGGAATCGATGAACAACTTGACTTTGTTCTCTTATCTTTTCATAAGTAATACCGCATTTATCAGTGAATTTTAAGAGGGCAATTTCTGTGCTGCTGCCTTTTATTTCTGGTCTCTAGACATTCAATGTTAACATATAAAACCCATCAAATTTATGAGAATTTACTAAAATGGCAGAAGAATTGACAATTGACGCATCTAAGAAGAGCTCTTGCATTGGAAGAGGAACATAGCTCGAAAGTTGCAATGATTTCTCGAAGGTATCGATATCAAACTTAAAATATCTAGTAATTTATAATAAACATATTCATTTACCTTCTGGTCATTCCATAAACTAGTAAAAGTCATGATATTCTGTGTTAAAGTCCCTGTCTTGTCAGAACAAATCATATTAGCCCCTCCCATAGTTTCACATGCCTTTTTTTACACTTTCTATAACAAAATATAAGAATTCTTTAAGACCTGTAGAGTCCTGACTAAATTGTTGTCTTTCAACATTTTCTTCACTGAATACGCCAAAGAAATAACCACTGATAATGGCAGCCCTTCCGGAATCGCAACAACTACCACTGTTATCGCGATTAATAAATAACTAATCAATTCATTCCAATCATCTCTCTGAAAACTGTTTTGTTGGATTCTGATCACTGCGAATCTTATGCATAAGACCACAAGAATTAAGATTGCTGAGATCAACCCGAATTTTCCTATATTTCCAGCCAATCCCTCAAGTTTTTCTTGTAGAGGAGTCGCCTCATTTTCGCTTTCTAATATACTCATGATCCGACCTTCGCAACTATTCTCCCCAACTACGATCACCATGAATTTGCCTTCACCTTGTAAGACTTTACTTCCAGATAAGAGAATAGGAGAAGAAAGAGCATGATTTCCAGCTTTTTCTTTATCTACTCCTTCGGCTAACAATTCATTTCTTTTTGTAATGCATTCCCTTATAGTGTTCTTTTGATTAGGCTCAGTTTCTCCAGTTAACGCTGATTCATCAATCATGATTTCAGCGGCTTCTACCACGATTCCATCAGCAGGAATATCCATTCCCTCAGCAATTTGAACTATGTCTCCCACTAACAAGTCTGAATGATTCATCGTTAAGATTACATTGTCTCTTCTAACCGTCACCTTTTTTCTATCATCGGATATCTTATTTAGGGCTTGAAATTGCTTGTCTTTCTGATAATCGTTAAAGGCCTGAACCGTGGAACTAACAATAACTGCCAGGAGGATTGCAAAACCATCAATCCAGGCAATAGGACGGTCACTATCTGAAGCAGTGCCGACTTCCACAGCGATTGAGATAACAGCACAAACCATGAGAACTCTAAGAGTGAAATCTCGTAAGGCGTCCATTAATAATGAGAAGAAGGCTAGAAAAATTACAAATTTAAGAGCTCAAATCATTTTCTGATAGATACTTGCTCCTTGACGTTGGGTTTTTCTATTGTGACCGAATTCTTTCTCTCGAGACTGAATATCTAACGGATTGTTTGAAATTCCTCTGATGAGATCACTGCCAAGGGCTCTAAGGAGGTATGAGTCACCTCAAAAAAAAAATGAATCAAAGAATGAAAAAAAAAAAAAATGCAAGAAAATACCTCCAAGAGATTCAATACGGTCAATGTCTTCAGAGAACTTGCGCTTTTCAGCTTCTTTAACAATGTCTATTAGAGCCTCTTGAGTAATCTTGGAATGTGACTTCTGAACGGACGAATTTTCAGAAGGTTTTTCATCAAAGTAGATGCAGTTGGAATAACCAGGACTTTCTTGGTTTTCTGAAATTGCGAGCTTCTGCATTTAAAGTACAGAGAATTTTTATATGATAATTAAATAAATAAAATTTTTGACATGAAATTTATAATTTGTTTAACACCTCCTAAGCTGATCTTGGCTTTTCAGCCCCTAGTCATTTCTTTTTCAATAAACGCTCTGATTGATTGATTATCGCAAAAGATAACTCCAACACTTTGAAACCTTCATATTTATTAAGTCAAAAAGAGTTGGGTCGTTGTTCTTTTTTTAAAAATATTAATTTAAGAAAATGTTTTCTTTTTTTTGAAAGAAAGAATGTTAAGTTTAAGCAGAAGAAATATTTTATTATATTATGTAGAAAATGAACAAAAATTCAAAATCTAAAAAATAGAAAGCCTGGCCGGGATGGCTTTGCAATGTTTTTCGATTTGGTTTTTAAAATTACCTTCTTTTAAAATCAAAAAAAATAAAAATTTATCTAAAAGCCTATATTTTATAATACAAATTATTTAATTTATTTTCTTGATTTAAAGCTACTTTTCTACTTTATTTCATGTTAACAAGCCGCAAAGTTCGTTTTCATGATGAGGATCTCATTAAAAATTTAGAATATTTTAGCATTTCAACAGATACCCTATAAGTAGATACTTTCTTCGAGTGGCTCGATCGGATCTGGCGTTTTTTCTGCTCTATTCCGGATTTATTTGAAACAAAGTTAAATTTTGAAAATATCTTCAAAAATTGAGAATTGCTCCATCTTCCTCTATGAAATCCCTCCTAGTTTAAATCATTGGCAGCTTCATTCTTTTATTTAGTATCATTTTTTATTTTTTAAACTAAAAAAAAAATTGGAAAATGTGGTACTGACCAAAATTAATTTTTTATCGATATTTTTTCTGTTTAAAAAATCATATTCAAAAATTATCTATTGTATGAAAAAAAATATCCTTTATCCCGTATATTCTAAATACATTGTATTTTTCGAACTGAAAATTTTCAAATTTTTTGTCTAAAAAATAATAAATAAAAATATTTAATGATGCTTCCTCTCTTTTTGCAAGGAAATTTTTATCTGTCATTCAATAACGAATTCCAAAAACATTGCTTCAATCAGCTTTCATCTGACTTTGAAACCAAAGATGATCCCAGGCTGATAAATTGTCCATACCAAACCCAATACATTAAACACTATGAATGTTTGAAAAATGAATATAAAAACAGAATAAGTCAAACAATTTCCTTTGTTTCCCTGAAGAAATTTGTTGGTCTCCCTCCAGAAAGTAGAAGGTGAAAAAAAAAATTATTACCTTAAAAATGTTTGCCTCTCTAGTTTTGACGAAACAATTTATAATTTTTTATGCGCCCTATCCTTTTATGAATTAAACAACAGATTAAATTATGATGAATTTGTATATTTTTCCTAAATATATAAAAGATTTTATTCACATTTTTTTTTAATAAGACCTTCAAGGATTGGGAACAATTTGCTCAACTGTTTAGCCCTATGAGTTCAGGAGAAATTATCTTCTTTAGCAAAAAGATCTTCATAAATCAAGATTCCAAAAACAAATGGTCTTTAATGGAAGACATGCTGCTTCAAAAAATCATAACGTAAATTTTTTTTTAGGCTTTTGTTTATTGTATTCCAGAGATAATCATCAAAAACGTTTGCCTTGGAAACAAATTACGAAAGAGCTCAATGAAGCTTTGAATTTTTCGAATCGCAAAAAACCTTATCAATGTTGTGAGAGATGGAAGAATGTTTTATCCAAAAAATGCAAAAAAGGTCAATGGACTAAAACAGAAGATCTGATCATAATTTCTTTTGTGAACAAATACGGGCCTAAATGGAGTCGATTGGCCAAAATGTGTCCTGAAAGAAGTGAACATCATGTCAAAAACCGATTCTTTAGCTTGATTTCAAAACATTTCAACATTCCGATCTTGAAAATCAAACAGTCATTCAATTATTTGGATTCCAATATTCTTGAAGAAGTCAAAATGGGCCTTAATACTAAAATTTCTTTTTAATTTAATAATTGTTTTGTTTTTTTATTGATAAATTTACCGTAATTATAAAAAAAATTAAAAAAAAAAAAAGTCTTGTAAAAAAAGATTTTAAACAAAGAGTTAAGAATGAATTTATTTTTTTTTTTTCCAAAATTTATTGCAAAATTTTTTAGATTTATTTTCAAAAACTTAATTTTTTTCAGTTTATAAATACAATTTTTAATTGAATTATTAAAAAAAAAACACTACATTTTTTCGGAAAACCAATCTATTTATAATAAGAATTTAAAAAACAATTCATAAAAACCATCCTCTATTAACATCCTTCCTAACACTTCTCCCAGAACTCTCCATTCAGCCATAATCCATAAATTTCCATCCCAAATTCATCCACATACCTTCCTTCCGCATTCATCTTATCATCTTTCCAATTGCCATTATATGCTGTCCCATTCTTCCAAATATATGCCCCTTTCCCATCCTTTTTATCCTCTCTCCAGCACCCTTCATATTTCTCCTCATTTTCAAAAATCATAACTCCATATCCATTTCTCTTTCCTTTGGCCCATATCCCCTCATAATAGCTTTTCTTCGATAATATCAATTTGCCATTACCCCATCTTTGATTTTCCTTCCATTCCCCCTCATATTTCTCTCCAGAACTATACCAATAAATTCCGAATCCGAACCTCAAGCCATTCATCATCCCACCTTGATATTTATCCCCATTCGCATATATTATCATCCCTTTGCCAGTTTGTTCATCGTTTCGCCAAGTGCCCTCATATTTACTTCCTGCTTCATGCTTATAAACCCCTTCACCCTCCTTTGAACCATATAAGAAACTCCCTTCATAGGTATCTCCATTCGAATAATGTAATATGCCATGACCTTGAGGCATATTATCTTCCCATATACCCTCGAAACTTGAATTATCAGAGAAATACACGATTCCTTTGCCAGATTTCAACCCGTTTTTCCAATTACCCTCGAATTTATCCCCTGAGGCGAAATAATATACCCCAGGACCCGCTTTTTCGTTTTTAGACCAGAATCCCTCGAATTTCTCACTGCCATTGTTAAAATAGAAGATCCCGAAACCGTTTTTCTGGTTTTCTAACCATTCACCATCATATTTGTTGCCATTGGTATAATAATAGATTCCTTTGCCTTGTTTCAACCCTGCCTTCAAATTCCCTTCATATATATCCCCATTATCATATATGTAGATCCCATGACCTTCAAATTGATCATCCTTCCAATCACCTCCATAAACTTCTCTTTGTGAGAAGTAATAAATGCCTTTTCCATCTCTAGATCCATCTTTCAAAGTCCCTATATAGATAGAACCATCAGCATATTGGATTTTCTGCATGTTGGGATTCAAAATCGTAGGGTTATTCTTCTCATATATGAGCTTTTTCTCTAATTTACCGATCAATTTCTGAATCCGAGTCTCATCCTCCAATGAAGTCTCTAAACTATTCATTAGATTCTGACCTTGTGATAATTTCGTCAATACTTGTAAGGGCTTCTTCACGTATGGAACCTCAGAAACGTTCCTTTTATGATGATTAGCAGTAGATTTCTGCGAAATAAGCTCAGTTCTTTTGATTTTCTCGAAAAAAGGAATCTTTTTCTCAGATTCCGCAATCAAAACGGAGCCTGTTCTGAGGTCTTTTTCTTGAATGCCGATGTTATTAGGGTTATTGGCATCTTTTAATTCAAGGGATCTTTGTAAGGAACTGTTATCTTTCGATTCCATTTGGAGAATCTCCTTACTATTGATACTTATTGTGGTTTTATCAGTTCTTTTGGTGCTTTTGCTATCATTTAATATCCTTTGTAAGGAAAGAGAGTCGAAATTCGTGTTTTTCTCATAATTCAACATGATATTCGAATCGAAGCTGTTAAAAGTCGTATGATGTTTCGGGATAATAGATTCTGAAGGCAAATTCCTGAAGGATAATTGATTCTTTAGGTTCTGATTAATATGAACTCTTAATTCCATTAGTGAAGGTCTGAGATTCTCATTCACACTGATCATTTGTTCTAATAAAGAAGCTAAAATATTGGAATAATTGGCTTTAAACCAGCTCAATTTATTATTGATTCCTGAAAATAAGAGTCCTGGTTCTTGAATGTTATAGATTCGATCCTTATTATGATGGCAGGACACTGATAAAACCATAGTGGCTATTGAGAAAATCTCGCATTTCATCAAATCGCAACTTTTCTCATTCGGCCGTTTTTCTCCAACGAGTTCCAATTGTTCAGGGGCGAGAAAACATCGATAATATGGTAATTTCTTAGCTAAAATCAGATCGAAGGCTGTTTTGGCATAATTTGTATAGAGGATTTTGAGAGATTCCTCCTGTTTCGATAAATAGAGGTTACAAGGACGAATATCGCCTAATCTCCGGCCTTTTCTTTGTAGAATCTCTAAACATGCTATTAGAGTATCGAGAATTCTCCATAGTAAAATCTCAGAGAAAATCACCCCATTTTTCATTCTAATGGTCATTTCCTTTTCTAAATCGTTATCGAGATATTCATAGATCATATAAACTGACCATTTAACTGACGGATTCGTTGCTTTGAAAGGCTTTAAAGGTATTAGAATCTGTCTAATGGAAAAACCAATGAAAGAGAGGAAATGCTCACAGGAATTATATGGAAGAAAGGCTTCTAAAGAAGCTAATAACTCATTGAGATCCTCTTCATTATCAACTGATTGTTCTTTTACTTGAACAGTTTTGGTAGTGGGCTTATGTTTCATAAGTTGGATCTCACCCAATTGGGGTTCTTTGGATTTACGGATCAACTTATAATTGGCGGAAAAATCACGATACTCGAGACAAAAATTGTTCAAATTGTTGGGAGTAGCCATTGTTTCGTTAATTTTTAATAGGGTTAGAGCTCTTTTTCTTAGAAAATTTATAAAAGAAGCTATTAAATTCCTTAAAAAAATGCATTATTTTATATGATTTTTGATGTTTAATTATTTATTATAGCTAAATTAGCTATATTATAACTTGGACCCCTCTATTCATTTGGCTGCTATCAATCCTTCATCCATAGCAGTCTTCTCTCCTTCCAAATCTTCATTTATCTCAAAAACATCCGACTCCTTTGAACTTTTCACATTTTCCCACGTTAAAGCATCCAAAATCCTCCTATTCAAATAAAACTTGACCACAGCTCCACTAATCAACCCCCCAGCCAAAGGAGCTAATGTATACAAATACAAATATTGCATATATTCAATATTTGAATTAGCCAAAGCGGCCCATACATTCAATGCGATCCCCACAGCAGGATTATAACATCCTCCACTTATTTTCCCGCCATAAATCACAGTGAAGCCTAAAGTCATTGATACAGTCAATGCACCTAAGACTCCATCCTTCGTTCCAGCCGTATATCTACTTTTGACACAAAAAATCACCAATAAAAAAACAAAAGTAAAGATAATCTCATCCAAAAACGCACCCAACATATTATCCTTCTCTGGTAATAAAGTAGGCTCCGTTTCCGTGCAAATATACATCAAAAGCCCAGCAAAAAGACCACCAAATAACTGTGCCAATAACAAAATCACGTAGTTTTTAAAGTAATGACGACGACCTTTCACCAAAAAAATGTAATAACCTGTGGAAACTGCTGGGTTGAAATGACCCCCAGTTTCTTTCCCGAAAGTCATAATAGCCACAAATAGACCACCTCCAACCCCGAAAGCTGTGGTCAAAGGGTCAGTTTGATAACGGACTGTGAAGAAAATGCCGACGAAGAAAATCGCTGTGCCAGCGAATTCTGCAATGAAAAGACTTAACTTGCTGTTGTTTGTGCCTTGCTCCATTTTGAGGATTTTATTCAGAAATAAAAATAAATTTTATTGAAAGAAAAATGTCAAAATATTTTTTTTTTTTTTTTAATTTGAAGCTTTTTTTAAATATTTTCTATTATTAGGTAATAAAAAATAATCACTTTTAGAAAAAATGAGCTATTTTAGCAGATATCTAGTATCTACTCATTATTTTAATGGATTTCCTTTATGAAATAAGTTTAATTGTCTTGGTATTCATTTTTTATTCAATAGTTTCTCTCCTTCTGGATAAATACTGCTTTTCTTTTCCAAAACTAGGATCTCTTTTTCAGTAAAATCTCACTATTCAAGGCTTTTTTTTCTCTTCTCAACCTTGCTTTATCCAAAGGCTTTCTTATATTTCTTGATATTTTGCTTGTTTTTCTCAAGATCTCTGCAGTGATCATGTTTTCTTTCGAAACCATAGACAAAACAAGAATTTGTAACATCTCAATTCCTTTTTTAGAACCATCTAGTGAATATTTATTTTTTTGAAATAGTTTATGGAAATTTAATAAAAACATTTTTTTATCAAAATTGTAAAACGTTGAAATAAAAAAATAAAAAAGTAAAAGGATTTTTTAATTTTTTTTAAGAAGTTTTAAAATGATTTGCATTTGCAATTTTCTTCATTTTCTTTATAAAACAAAAATTTAAAAAATCTCGAATTTTTTCATATAATATAAGAAAAGATCAAGAATTTTTACTAATTCAACAATTTCCCATTAATATTCTTCATAGCCCTCTGTTTCTTTCTATAAATAAGCACTTTCTTTAAATTCTCGTAAAAAAGTCTCTAATTTTAAATTTCAAGGCATTTTTTTTAATGTTAAAAAGACCCAAATTTTTGAAAAGCTGATTTTTTCATTCCAATATAATTGGAAAGATTTTCTGCAGTAATTTACAAAAAAGAAGATCGTACGAAATAAAAGAGGCGAAATTATTTTTACTGAATTAGAACTCATGAAAAAAATACATGAACTGAAAAATTTTGACGATCTTATTAATAAAAAACTCATAAAATTCAAAATTTTATGCGTCATCTCATATCAAAATAGCTTAATTTTGCTTAGGAAATAATGCAAATCCAAAAAAATCTTGCTGTTTCCTGATAAATCTAGCCATCATTCAAACAAAGATAACCCGAGTTCCATGTTCAAAAATCATCAAAAAATTTTAAATATTAATTTAATATTTTTCAGCTCAGTCTTCTTATGTGGCCCTTTCCATATATGTCTCCATCCAACCCGTCATTTTTGCTCACTTGTCTCAGCAACTCAATCTTAGAAAAATGCATCCTTTCTAATAGTCCATATCAAGCCCAATATTCAAAGAATTTCGGGCTTTTGAAATGCAAATATCAGAAACTTGTTCCGAGGGATATCTCTTTTAGTGAAACCAGGAATTTCGTGCTGCTAGCGAATCAACAGCCTCGCAGGTTTTCTTTTGATTTTTATTAAAAGAAATAAAGTAATTTATTTGAAGCTATTTGAAGGAAATCTATTGTTTCCTCAATGCTTTGGCCTTTTATGAACTCAATAACCAGAAATCTCTCCAAAACTTCGTAAGACACTTTTTTCTTTTAAAAAAAGACAAGAGCTTTGGCTTTAAACTAACAGAATAACTATTCTAATTATTATTATTTTTAAAAACTTTTTTTCTCTTTATTGAAGTCTTTTTTTGTTGTAATTTCACTAATTTTCAATTTCCTAGGACTTTCAAGACTATCAGGTTTTCGCAACTCTGCTAAATTACCCAACTGTTCAAAGTATTTTCAGTCTCAAAAGAGAGATTTTCCGAAATAATGCAGTTAATTATCGTTGGACTCATGAAGAAGACATGCTTCTCCAACATCTTATCTAGTATTTTTCTTTTTTCTTCTTCTGATTCTCATAATTTAAAAACAAAAGTTCTCATCAGAAAATATATGGAGGAAATTCTTCCTTACCATGGCTTGATATCGCAAGAAACTTCAATAATTATATGAATAAATCGCAATTCCGCAGACCAGCCCATCTTCAAGAAAGATGGCGAAATACTTTGAAGCTGAATTTCAAGAGGTATTTAAAATTTAAATATTTAAAAGATGTAATATTTTATGAAAACTGATGACTTTTTATTAGAGGAGAATGGAAAAAAGCGGAAGATCTTAATATCCTCTTCTTTGTGAAGAGACAGGGCACCAAATGGAGTCGATTAGCGAAGCTATTTCCAGATAGAACCGAACATAATTTGAAAAACAGATTCTTCAGCGTCTTATCTGATTGTTTGGATATGCCTATTAGAAGACTCAAACAGCAAAAAGAATATTTAAAGGAAGGTGTTCTACAACAGGCATTGGATCATTTGATGAAAACAGAATAGTTATTTATTTTATTAGAGATTTTTTCTACTTCTTCTATAATTTTCTTTATGTTTCTAATGAGAATTGACAGTTATGAGAGACTTATTTATGTCCTATTTATATAAAGAACTCCTATTTCATAAGGAAAAAAAGTTTTTCTTTCATTTTCTTTCATTATTTAAAAAGTCTTTTTTAAAATAAATTTGAACTGACAAAAGTCGGTCTTTTAAAAATTAATTAGAAAATTCAAATTTCCTAGATAAAAACTATCTCTTTTCTTCTCTTATAAGAATTGTTTCGTGTTTCCTATAAAACCCCATAAAAACCGCAATTAACACCCCTATCATTTCTTTTATTTATTACCTAATTTCCGATCAATATCCCGCTTCAAAAACTCCAATTCGTTAAATTCCAATTCCTTGATCAAAGCCAACACCGCACATAAGACATTCTCCTTCCTTTGTTCTCCTCCTTCCTTTTTCTCATTAATGTCTTCAAACTATTAACAAATTCCCTTAATTTCCCCATTAAAATTCAACAAAAAACCATAGGTTTTCCGGTTTTCTGTGCTTTTCGAGCGTTTCTTTGCAAATTTTCGGGTTTTTCCTCATAGAAACTTGTCCTTGGCCTCAAAGGGGCTGGGTTTCCAATGGATTTCTTATTGATTTCAGCTAATTTCCGCTCTTCTGCAGTCACATCATTATTATCAAGTTTCTTGATATTGGGTAAGGTATTTATCACAATTGCCCTATAATTCTCTTGTTCAGAACAAGGATTATCCAATAACCATAATATCCTTAGATCGGGTAAATCTATCAAATATCTCAATTCGTCTAAATCTGTGATATGATTTTTTCGAAGGTATAATTCCTGCAATTTTCTACAACCAGCGAATTCTTTCAAAGAGGAAATTCGATTCACACTCAATGAAAGAATCTCGAGATTCGGCATTTGACTCAATAAACGCACATCCTCGATATCGTTACCCCAAAGGTTCAGGTTTTTTAACAATAAAAGATTATCACATCGCGTTTTAGCTGATATCAAATCCGGAGTCAAGACTTTTCGCATCAAAATTTAATAGTTTTGGTGTTTTTAAACTCTAAATCGCTGTTAAAATCGAATTTTCATATTAAAAATAGTATAATGGCGAAATATTTGCAACGAATTAATAAAGAAACACATAAATATCAATTCGAGTTCAAATTTCTCAGTTTCTCCATAAACTTGTCTTCGAAAACCGAATGTTCCATCAAGATAATCGTTGAGAAAAGTCTCCAATTTTAAATTTCTTTCTCAAAAAATCTAAATTTCGCAATCCTAGATGAAAAATCCTTCGAAACTAATAGCGACCCGCCTCTTATTAATAAGAAAGCTACTTTCTCTGAATCTTTAACTCTCGATCTCACGCTTTATAAAGACAAGAAACGAAAGAAATACCTTGACAAATTTGTGGAAATAAACGTTATTTTACTCTTGCAATCAGAGGAAAAACTAGCGGGTTCCACGAAATTCAATGTTGCAGATTTCATGAACAACATTCCATGTAATTCCCATTCATTTTTATAAGAAATCCCTTATTTTACAAGCCCAAAACATAAGCCAAATCATCAGAATTCTTGAAAATTGCCCAGACCCCAAAGCCCAGCTCGTTTTTGAAGTTTTGCCAATGAAAATCGAACAAAAAACAAGCAAAAATGGCACTTCTAATAATCGTGTTTCAGTCGAAAAAGAGTCCCCGAGCATCAAAAGCATCAGATCTCCTAGTTTCGGTAGCAATTTAAGCCTCACACCTCAGAAATTCGAAAGTTATGAAGATAAAAACCCAATGAAAACGCAAGAAACGCAAGAAAATCAAGAAAACATAGAGGAAAACAAAAAAAAACAAGAAAACATAGAGGAAAACAAAGAAATAAATAAGGAAATCCGTTTGAGTTTCGGAGGCAATGACAATAAAAAGCCTAATAACCCACCAATATTAGAGGAGAAATCTATAGAAAATGAATTGAAACCTGTTGACCCAATTTTAGAGGAGAAATATATGGAAAGTCAATTGAATTTACAAAAAAATATGGAGAAATATGAGGAAATGATTCAAATGAATATGGATTTGAAGAAGGAAAAAGCTGAGGTTTTTTTCTTTAATTATTTTCTTTCATATAATCACTTTTTTTAAAAGGAAGGATCTACTTTAAGACGAGTTATTGATGAGAAAAACAAGGCTTTATCAGAATTAGCGGTTCTCTTTGAAGGCACTGATTCAAGTGTAAGGGAAAACCCGGGTTTTAATTGAATATTTATTATAGATCCAAGCCCAATTACAGACTTCTCAAGAAAAGATCAAAGATTTGGAATTGGAAATAAGGACTTTATTAGAAGAACATGAAAATAAAGAAGTCCATTTAAAAGCGATTATAGAATCGCAAAACGGGGAAATCTCGTATTTAAAGGAAAAACTCGAAGCTCATACTAATAAAATCCGGCTTTTTCTTTTGAAACAATCCAGCAAATTTCAATTGAAACCCTTGCCAAAACCACAGGATTTGAATGAAATTCTGCCAAACGCTTTTCAAACTATTGATTTGCAAGGACTCATGCAGGGAATATATAAGAAAACTGAAGAAATCTTCAAACAATTGAATGAGAAATTGGCTTCTTCCAATGAAACGATTGTGAAATTAAGGGAATTTATAACGAAACATTCACAAATCATTGAGAATTTACAAGGGAAAGTCTTTAATTTGGAACAGGAGAACTTGAATCTGAGGAATGATGGTGATAATGAAGAGAAAAACGAATATTTAAAAGAGATCTTCGAGCTGAAAGCGATTATTAAGGATTTGGATGAGAAGATCTTAATTAAAGAAACACGAATTCAAGTTTTGGAAGCGAATTTAATTGAAAAAATCGAAAATTTGAATGAAATGAGGAAACATGCAGAAAGAATGGAAAGGGAATTATTGGATAATAAGATAAAAATCAGCGAAGCCATGAATGCAGCCTTTGAAAGCGGGGGTCCAGAACTCGTGGAATTCATAGAAAAAGTGATTATAGCTAATAATGAAACGAGTTAATGAATAATAAATTTAATTTTATTTGCGTTTTCTATTAAATTTAAACATAAAATTTGCATTCTTAAATGATTTTTTCCATAGTTTCCTTATATTATTGAGGATTTTAATTCCAATGAAACGAAAAGCTTCTTTTCCAACGGTTTCTAAAATCAAGCGGATCTTTAAATCACCGAAATTCCTCATAGATGATACTATAATTCTGCTTTTTATCCTATTTCTGGTCTTCCTCCTCAATATCCTATCTCTGATAAAGAACCAATTGATTATAGGGTTTCAGAATATTATGAGAAAAATATGGATCAATATTATAAATTACCCGAAAACCCAATTCTCAAAAAACCCTAAAAACATAAGACAATGTGCCATATGTCTCAATGTCATGAAAGAAGAGGTTTCATTGGCCTGTTTGCATAGTTTCTGTGGTATTTTTTATAAAAAAGACAGTTTTTTTTAAATTTCTTAACCCTAAAAAAGCCTTTTGTATTATCGATTATTGGCATACAAAAAACCGCAAACAAATCAAATGTCCGATTTGTAGAAACCTGATCAATTGCCTTTATATCGATTTTGAAAGGAACTTCTATCAGGAAACAGAGTTTCTGATAAATTCAGAGAATTTCTTAGGGAACACTGCTGAAATGGTGGAAATTACTCATGAAATTTATCATTATAATTATCTATTTTCACGGAAAAGCCGCTCAGTTTTTTTTAATTTTCTAATGATTTTCATATAATTTCGATTTTTCTAGTTTTGGAAAATGCTCATTGATATGCCTTTTTTATTAACCCGCATACTGGGATTTTTTTCTGATGAGAAAGGATTTCAGAATTTGATCAAAAGAATCAATTCATATGTTTATATGTTAATTATGATAGGCTATTTCCTATCGCCTTGCTATATAATCCCAGAATTAATTTTTGGAGTCATTGGATTATTAGATGATATTATGATTTTCATGATGATTTTCTGTGTAGTTTCTTTATATTATCTCAGCGAAAATTGTTGGATGAGGCTAAAAAGAATCACGATTTTCGCTGAAGGAAACACTCCTGGAAATTAATGGTCGTTTTTTCCCCTTTTATTATAAAAGCTTTATTTTATTGGAAATTAGTAAACAAAGGGTTTTTTTTTCCATTGTCCTTATGAATTTCTAAAAATGAAAAAAAAAAAAAAAAAAAAAAAAAATCAATGTTTTTTTTCCAACTTTCATCAAAAATAATTAAAATTTTAATAAAGTATTTGGAAATAATAATCTTCATATGAACCCCAACAACACTATGGAAATAACAAATTTGGGCCTTAACGAAGGAGGTATTTTTTCTTCTCTATTTACTTCAAATACCCACGAGAATATTTAGATAGTAAATTAAACAATTATATAACACATTTAGATTCCACCACCGTGCAAGCCAAAGAAACTCCCAAAAATGATTTCTTGGTTCTTGCCCATTCAAACGTGGCTCCGGTTAAATCTTGGCTTTTCGGCAGACGCATCCCTTGGCAAAACATGCCGGATCGTGAAATCCTCTCCCATAACAGGGATGAACTTATTGGTCCGAACAAGATTTCCACGAGCAAATATAACGTTGTCACATTTTTACCGAAAAACTTATTGGAGCAATTTTCGAAGCTCGCGAACGTTTATTTTCTAGTAAATTGAGTTTTTTCCTTTGGTCGATTTTTTCTTAACAAATCTCATAAAAAGTTCATCGGAGTCATGCAAATCATCGGTGCGATCTCGATTTCTAATGGCCAACCAGTGATATATATGCCATTGGCTGTGATTTTGATGATAACAGCGATCAAGGATTTCGTTGAGGATTTGAAACGACATAAATCTGATAAAGAAGAAAATAATCGTAAGGCTTTCGTGATAAGAAATGGAAATCTAGTGGAAACTATTTGGTCTGATATAATGGTTGGAGAAATCATAAAAGTCTTTATTTTCATAAATAATCCTCAAAATTTCTTAATAACTTTCTAGGTAAATGAAGATAATTTCCTCCCTGCGGACATTCTCTTATTATTTTCCTCAGAAAAAAAAGGCACTGGTTATATCGAAACCAAGAATCTCGATGGTGAAACGAACCTTAAGCGGAAATCAAGCAATCAAAAACTCTTAGATTTTTATGGTCGAAAGGAATCGAATCTTTTTTCCCAAGAATTGCCTTTTAAATTCTCTTATGAAAAGCCCAACCCTTATCTATATACTTTCACAGGAACTGTGATTCTCGATACAGGAGAAAAAATCTCATGCGATAATCAGAACTTCATCCTTCGAGGCTGTAGTCTAAGAAATACTAAGTTTATCTATGGATTAGTCTGTTATAATGGTCATGATACTAAGATTATGTTGAATTCAGTGAAGGCCAGAGCTAAGAAAAGCAGGGTTGAACTTATAATGAATAAAGAAATCATCATAGTGTTTTTTCTCCAGGTATAAAGAAATATATGAAAGATTTAGTAATATTTACTTAGATATTGATTTGCCTATTCAGCTCGTTTTTCTATAGCATCAGCTATGCAAATGATAAGAAGAAGTTCGCTTATTTGGAAATCGATCCGAATGGAGACACTGATAACTCGTTTACCTATAATTTCTTCATCAGAATGGGAAATTGGATTTTGATTTTCACGTAAAAATACACGGATTTCTTTAATTTTCTCATGAAAATCTAGGAATTTCGTACCGATTTCGTTATTAGTTACATTGGAAATGGTGAAATTCATTCAAGGCATTGTGATTTCTAAGGATCGCGAGATGAAAAGCATCGATAATGAATTCGTGAATGTACAATCTTCGAATTTAAATGAGGAATTAGGCCAAGTGCAATATATTTTCTCTGATAAAACAGGCACTTTGACTTGTAATATAATGGAATTCCGTAAGATCTCAATAAATGGGATTTCTTATGGAGAGGATGTTTCGCATAATATGGATTCATTTCCTAAGGTGACTAATGTGAATTTCTCAGATACTCTTTTTTTCTCAGCCATGGATTCGAAAAATAATATGAATTCCACGGCTGTCAAGTAAAATTCGATATTGGAATTTCTATAAAAAATCATTTTTATTTAGTAAAGCTTTGTTATTATTAGCTCTTTGTCATACAGTGATAATGGAATTCAAAAACCAGGAAAATGTCTATAATGCCTCGAGTCCTGATGAATTGGCTTTGATAAATTTCGCGAAATTGGCTGGTTATGAATTTGCTGGGATGGATGATTTCA
>Ga0302186_10001568_pt1 | contig 18702 bp, 9 predicted proteins | sample II_Bog_E1_2_FD_198782 | JGI IMG/M metagenome (GOLD analysis project Ga0302186, IMG submission 198782) | Peat permafrost microbial communities from Stordalen Mire near Abisko, Sweden - II_Bog_E1_1 | ecosystem: Environmental > Terrestrial > Soil > Wetlands > Peat | place: Sweden: Abisko, Stordalen...
TATTCTTTTTAATTTTCATTGGCAGCCTCTAACTATTAAATTGGATCAGCAACGTTTTAATAAACCGCAGCATATTTAATTTCTTCCTTTTTAGTTAACCAATGAGCCTCTTCTTCTTTGTGAAGTGGAGTGTGCTAACTTGGCAAATGAGTCTGCTCATGCTAATGAGTCTTTTCATTTTGGTCGATTGGTGTATGTTAACTTGGCAAGTGAGTTTCTTCATTTTCGTGGATCGGAGTGTGCTAACTTGGCAAATGAGTTTCTTCATTTTTGTGAACGACAGTGTGCTCATTTGGCAAATGAGTCTTTTCGTCGTTGTGGACAACAGTGTTTTCACTTGGCAAATGATGCTCTTCCTCTTTGTGGATCGTGTGCTCACTTGGCAAATGATGCTCTTCCTCTTTGTGGATCGTGTGCTCATTTGGTAAATGATGCTCTTCATCTTTGTGAACGACAGTGTGCTGGTTTGGCAAATGATTTTCATTGTCCTTGTGGATGACAGTGTTTTCACTTGGTAAATGATGCTCTTCCTCTTTGTGGATCGTGTGCTCACTTGGTAAATGAGTCTTTTCATTTTGGTGGTGGATTGGTGTGTGCTCACTTGGCAAATGAGTCTATTAATTGATGTGAATAGGAACTGTAATTTATTATTTGACTTCAATAGGTTTGACTGTACCTTTATCTTTTTGTATTGTTGAATGAAGCGGAAGAGGTTTAATAGCTTATTATTCTTCTTCTTAGTAATTTTAAATTGTCCCAGCTTCTTTTTATTTATTTTCAATTTGAATTGAAGAAATTTATTTATCCGATATTTTTCCAATATTTTCCTTTTTTATTTCAAAATTAGAATCTCCTTTTGTTTAAACATGAATAGGTACATGACTTTCTTATTTTTTCTTATTTGACTATAATGATTATTAATGAATCTCAATTGTTTTTTTTCTTTTCTCACCATCTTTTTTATTGCTATGCTCTAAATTAATTTCCTATTTTTCAATTTTGCCAATTTTGCCGATACTCTTTGTGGATTTTACGCCTTTTATTGATATTCTTTTGACTTATTATGGTTTTGGCTAATTTACTCCTTTATTGCTTTCCTTTTTTGATTAAATTAGTTAATCCTATCTTTTTTCTTAATGATTTGGTGGATGGCTTTTAATTTTTTCCTATTTTACCTAGTTGACTTCTTATACTTTTTAATTTTCTTCCACCTCTTCATAATTTTATTAATATTAACTAATTTTCTTTTTAGAATTGTCCGGAGTAATCGTTGCTTTGACTTCCTTGCTACTGTCTATATTGTTCTTGTCCTTTTGTCGGTTAATTATGATGGGGATTTAATTATCTTAATTGTTTTATTCTTGTGGGAATTGTTCATATTCTTCCTCATATAGGACCTCTTATTTTGTTTCTACTTTTTAAATATTTCCTATCTTTTTCTTAAAATCTTAATTTTTTTACTCTTGATGCTGTAAAATTTATTATTATTCAGGAGCCTCTTTTTCACCCCTTCTAGAATAATTGCTTGTTTCGGGCCGACCATTTTTTTATTATTCTTAATATTCATCATAATATTACTCATCATACAATTAGTGATCGCTTTTAGATTTTTATGACTTCTTTTTTGAAATATTTTCTGCCAAAGGAATTGATGAAACTTATTTCACTGGTTCATGAGCTATTTTTTATATTGTATTTGTTTATTTTATTTATTCTTTATGAGATTTGAGCTATTCTCCTTTCTTATTTATCTCTTCTTCTACTTTTTTAGTTGAAAGCTGAGAACGTTAAGTTTTAGTTTTATTCTCATGATGAGATTGGACTTGCTCTTCCTTTTATTATTTGTCAAGCTCTTCCATCAAATTTTAATATCCTCCATTTGATGATTATTATTGATGCTTTTAACTTTTCATCTTTGGCTCACTCGCTTTTCTCGAGGAAACTATACTTTATAAGTCCTTTTTCTATATGGTTATTTATTTTTTGGGCAAATTGTTTTCCACAGTTTTTTCTTCATATTTTTGTACAAGAATTTCATGCTCAGCTTATATATTTTTAACACTTTTCTTCTTGATCTTCTGTTATTATTGAATCGAATTGTGTTGAATATGCTCTTATTCAATAAAATTCTGCTGAATCTTGACTTATTATTTGATGACAGGTGTCTCTGATGCATTCACAAGAATACTCTAAGATTGGCCAATCACATCAGTCACTTTTTATTGATATTGATTAATTTTCTTAAAACTATCGCTGCTTTTCTTATCATTAGCTTTTATTACTAACTTTCTTGATGGCTTTTTCTCAAGCCTCTTAATTTAATTTGTTGCAGTTGTTGTTGGTACATCGAGAGGTAACGGTTTTAATAATGGTCCAAGCTCATTCTTCATATGAAATCTTTTTCGAGTTCTTGGAGAATACTTTTAACTTTTATTGATCTTGCCCATATCTGGCATTTGGTAATGCTCTTCAATAAAGTTATCACCTTCTTGAAAGTCTTTAAATTCATTATTATGATATTAATGATGAATTTTTTCAATTTTTCCTTTCAGCCGAGGGATAGGTCGTTTTTAATAGTCAGTCTTTCTTGAAATATCTAGTTTTTATTTACTAGCTTTTTTCAAACTGACCACGTTTCTTCTTTTAAAAGCAGGAATTTTTTTATCGCTTGAGTTTTCCACAGATGCCTTTCCCGCATAAGCTGAAGCATTGAATTGGCTACTAAAAGGTCTCTTAAATATCTTAAATTTAATGACTTTTTTGTACGTATCAACAAAGTATTAATCCTCATTTTCGTTTTACAATCTGTATTGGAGTGAATATTTTTGAATGTCGTTGCCAGTTTCCAACTAATTGCTAATTTGAGTTAAAAGATATCCAATTTTTTCAGTGTTGGGCCAAAGATTTGACTGTAGTTTCGAGAAGATCAGCATGCCATTAACCTTGACTTCGAAAGCTCCATGTCTAGGAAAGATTACAATTTAGTTTTTCTCATCAATATATCTATGTGAGTCCACTCCAAGACCTGAAATATTTTATCTTTGCTCATAATTTTCGGGCACTTGATTCTTAATGATAGTAAAATTTTTAAGAACTGCTCGGGCTTTAGCTTCAAGCCGGTCATAGAATTCGTGATATTTAGCCTAATTATGCCGTGAACACCAGTTGTGAAGATGGCAGTCAACGCAACACTAAACTTAGATTTGTAACATCTCAAATTAATAATTTTATTAGCATCTATAAGTTTCAGTCTTCATTGATCAATATATGTAAGACACAATAAACAATTTTTTATAAATTTACTGTCATGTTCATCCAATAAGTAAGATTAATTTGAACATGATTCTAATAGTAAACTCTAGTAAATTAAAAATACAAATACAAATAAAAACATCTTGGTTAAATACATTCAGGATAATAATCATTACAAATAAAGTTTGCTCTAAATTCATACATTTGGCAAAAAATAATCTGCAAAATCAGCGAGTTATAAACAGAAGAATTTTTGAATGAGAATTGGGAGAAAAGAGGCGATATTTAGATGACAAAAAGACATCCATTTTTCATTTTAGCTTTCTTTTTATTACCAATTCTTCTTTCTTATTAAAAGACCGTTATTATTGAAAAATATTTGAATGTCTTAAAGCTAGTTTTGCTTCTGCTTTTGTTCTCTCTAATTATAATTCTAAAAACGTCAATTTAATTCTTTTTTCAAGAGTTTTATTTTTATTTATTGTTTAATTTTGAATTTTTTAAGATTTTCATTAATTTTTATCCTCTAACTTTTGTCCATTATTTTTCTTAAATTTCTTCCATCTCTTTGATGCGTATGAAAAAGCATATATTGGAAAATTTGATTTCAATCCAATTAATTAAATAAGAAGGAATTCTGAATATTTTGATCAAAGTATCGAAGCTATCATAAATATTGGCTGCCACAAACCAAGTCTAAAGTTTGATGCCGAGTTGCTAAGCAAGTCTGGACTCCTACTTTTGTTGTCATTGTCATGTACTAATCCATTGAACGATCCATTTATCTCCATTAGCGCCTCATATTCCTTCCCTAAATTTAATTTACCATTCTAGTTGTCACATAAGATTATCTTTCAGGATAAAGTCGTGTGGATGACTTCATGAGGCGGGTATATGTTACTGATGGGGAGCTAAAGTGAGGCGCCTCTAAATGGGTTGATGTCAATATTCCGTATGTTGTATTCATTTTCTTCTATAATTATAAGGTTTAGTAATTTAATTTATATAAAAATGAGTTGACTCTTCCCTTGAAAAGTGACTATTAATTTAAATGAAATGTCAATCATGCTGTATTTTAAAAATCCAATCTGAATTCGACATAAATGGTTGATGAATCCTTCTAAATGATGGAGGATCATTGATACCGTTAATTGAAATAATAATATTAATATGTGGAATTGGTACTCATTACAACAATAAAAACTTAAATAAAACAATTCTCTCTCAGTCTATTAAAATTTTAACAAATAATTATTAATTATTGATATATGAACCCTCATTTTTCTAGCCCGAGACACATAACTAATCCTAATGTTTTATCCATACCTTACTATAATCATCAAAAAGATCCAATACCTTCTTATACGTCGACTAATGGCTATTCAAAATCTCCCAACTCGGCTCACTATATCCCCCCACCTGTTCAGACGCCATTCAAGAGCTACAGCAATAAAGTCAGTTATTAGCAGCCTAAAGTAAATAGCAGCACCTCCACTTATATAAAACCTAATGCATAATCATCAATTTTCCAATCAAACTTCAACAACTTTAGTCATGGCGCAGCAAAAAATAATACTTAAATGATAAAGAGCGTAATATCCGATTTAGCAAAAACTAAAGAAAGCAATTATACGTATAATAAAACAGCAATCGCAGACAAACCCACAGTTTTATCTTCTCCACCCCGAAGGCAGCCACGTTATAGTTAACCTGCTCAATTTTAATCCTCGTCTTAACTGACTCAATAATCAAAACCCACTTTTTTTCCATTCAATAAAAATCGTGTTGAATCCAAGCAAGTAGATGCACCTTAGCATCATTTTTACAAAAAACCATTAAAGAATACTCCTGAAACTAATAAATAAGAAAAATAAAAATAAAAATAAGAGAGAACCAGAGAATGGCTGAAGCAGATAAGTCGTGGTAAAAAAAACGAAAAGATTGGATTAAAGCTAGCTGATTTTGATAAGATAAAAAATTTAGGGAAGGGAAAATATGGAAATGTATTCCTCGTAAGGTAATTATATCAATAGTTAGAGATAAAAAAAGCAATTATTTATGTGCATTAAAAGTAATTGAAAAGTCTGTTCTGATTGAGGATGCTATCATTGATCAGTTTATCCGATAGATCAAAATTCAAATGTATTTAAATCACGCAAATGTCATTAAAATGTATGGCCTCTTTGACGACGAAAAAAATATATATATTGTCTTAGAAGTTGCCATCGGAGGGCAACTTTTTCAACAATTAAGAAAAAATTAGCAAATGCCAGAAGCCAAAGTTGCTGAATATATGAATCAAATTTGCAAAGCTGTGGAATAATTACATGCTTTTAGGATTATACATAGAGATATAAAGCCTGAGAATATTGTCTTGCATGAAGTAATGAATTAATAATGCAGGGAGTAGTGAAACTTTGTGATTTCGGATGGTCAGTTCATCTGGACAATAAATTGAGAACCACTTTTTGCGGAACTCCTCTTTATGTTTGTCCATAAATTCTGAAGGGTAATGAATATGATGAAAAAATTGATATCTGGTCTTTAGGAATTATGATGTATTAGATGTTGATTGGGTAGAATCCTTTTAAAATAAATAAAGAAGAAGAACTTATCAAAATTGTTAAAGAAGAAATATCAATTCCATCCTATGTATATGTCTCAAAGGAAGCTCGAGATTTTTTAAATAAGTGCCTGCAAAAAAATCCAGCCGATCGTTTGACAATAAAACAGCTGATAAATCACGATTTTTTACGTAAGAATATAGATCGTGGAAATAATAAATTAGCACTATGACTGTTATATATTAATCTCCATGACTATGTAATTATAAATTATTTATTGTATCATTATTCATATTGTTTGACTGTTCTATAAATTATCTTGACTATCTTGATGAATTAATCTTTAAATTTCCAAAACAATTAATGATATCCTTTTTATTTTGAAGATATCCAATTTTCACCATTCTTTTATCAATAAGATCCTTTGTAATTTTATAAAAATGACTTGCATGCAATTGATGAAATACTGTAAATATACAGGTACTGGTATTTTCAGTAATGGTTTGAATTTTAGTTTAAAATTGTTTAATATAAATTCAAAAAATTAACCTGATTCTCAGATCATGCTGAAGATTACATTTAATCGCAATCATCCTCTCAGTTTTAAGAGTATTTCTCAACTCGAGGAGCAAGAAGCGGAGGAGATCCTTGCTAAATTTAATAAGCCAATCGAAAACAGAAAAAATATTGAAGAAAACTATGTTATAAAAAATGGAGTACTAGTGAAGGAGGATAATGATAATGCACTTTCTGCTTTCGAAGGAAAAATAAAAACACAATTCAATCCTAATTTCAATAATAAAGATAAGCAACTTCCTGTCTTTGAAACAGATTTCAATCTTAGACACACCTTAACTAGCAAAAATAAAGGCATATAAAACTTGCAAATTTCAAAATAAACTCCAAGAGAAAATACCAACTTTCATCTAGACGACAAATCACTCATTGATTTTTTTTTAGAAAAAGACAATTCATAACAATAACGATTAAAAGCAGATTATTGTAGGCTCTGGTATGAAAAATTAGCTCTAGAGGCTGCTTTTAATTCAATGATTAACGAAAATAACAAAAAAGATGAAATTATTAAGGACCTTATTCAACAGCAAGAACAGAAGGGAAATGGGTCTCATCAGTTTCCTTTCAATCAACCAAACTTCAGTCCAATGAATCCTCAACCCAATGCTTTGAATTATAAAAACGTTCATCCTCACATTGTAATCCAATCAACTCCCATAAACCCAATTCCGCCTCAAAATCAAAACCGTAACTTTATTACCCCTCCCATGCGCAACAATTTTTGATTTTATGAGTCTATGTCATATGAATCATGTTATCAGTTGAATTGTTAGAGCTCTCCAACTAAATGAATTTAGGCTTACTGAAGTCATTGTAAAAGTTTATTTGTTGGGGTACTGCTCTGGCCGAGATAATTGGCAGAATGTATGTGATAAGTATGTATACTTTTTCTCCCTTTCGAGATTTACCCACAGCCAAACTAATTCCTTCGCCAGTCTCTGCATTTCCTCGACGTCCGTATACCAGTGGGGGATGGAAACGGTGAACGTCATAGTGCTCACCCAGCAAAATGAAGCCTAAATTGTTTTAAAAATACCTCGTCCAATAGTTTCATCTCTGCTTTAATAAGCTTTAAAATAGGGCGTAAGTTATTCAAATTTGGGCTTGCATCCCTTGGTTGCGATGATTGTTTTTTCTGTAAAAATGATGGCCTTCGCCCACTAGATAAAGCAACAAATACTTCGGTCATCTTTTACAGTTCCTCAGTTAGTTTCTTAGCGTCTAGAGTGTTCTAGGCCTACATGAAAGATATTAATATATTAAATTAAATTAATAGAAAAATTAAAAGAGATATTTTCTTGATCTGAACTTCATCATTACTATCTTTTATTTCTCCTTCTTTAATAAAAAAAAAATATTATTCAGTTTAGGATAAAAATTTAAAGATATAATAATAGATGAGTTACATATCTTCAGGAGCGAAAAATTAATCATAGTTTGAGGAACAAAAACCACAATATTATATTCCGTAATCCAACGGTATTACCAATCCATTCTCTCAGTCCCAAGTCACTCGAGACAGATTAGCGAAAAATTCTCAACAAATATTTACACAGGAAGGCAACGAAAATAGTCAATATTACACTTATGGCCCCTCTTTTGAGGAAACTCATTAGAGATCAAATTCAGTAAATCGATTAGTTTCTTCTCAAGTTACCAATCAATAAATCGTTAAAGGTAATATGTGATTAACAAAGGGGAAAGTCGTATCAAATACGTGCCTTATGAGAAGAAAATTATCGAGTACGAGAACCGATCTTACGTGGAAAAGGTGCCAATTAAACGCAAAGTTATTCAATACGAGTAAAGAAAAGTGATGGAAACAATTCCTAGGGAAGTGATTGAGCATGACTACTACACTGTTTAAAAGAGAGTTTAGTACTACAAAGAGATAATTCCTGAAAAAAGGATAGAAATGGTACCAGTTTCACGAACCATTAAAAAATATGAGTATGTGCCCGTTGAAAAGTAAGCATTGGCTTAAATAGACAAATAATACATTATCCAGAAAATTTCGATTTTCAAAATCCTCAAAAACAGAGCAGAGTTGTTTTGTAAAGTCAAGGAGTTTATGTGAAACCTGACGCTTAATTCAGACCTATTAATTCAAATTTAATCTACAATTATTCCGCTAGACCTGAAAGCAAGTATCAACCAATCGGATATGTCGATCAGGGACAATCTAGAGCATTTTCTAACGCTCCAACTTACTTTAGCCCCTCTTTTATTCAAAATGAGCAAAGTAGCTTTATTTATGGCTATAATCAGCCTAACATCAATCGCTCTCATAGCGGTAGTAGGCTGAGCAGTATTCCTAGACAAGTTTTCACTGAAAGTAGAGTAAGACCTGAGGCTCATCAATAAAACTAGAGTTACATAAAATAACTAAGCAAAGTAAACTATTCAAATCTAAAGAAACCATTCTAAATTCTTGAAAGATCAAATGTTGAACAATATGAGCCTAAGCAAAACCAATAATCTTTATCAGCAAAAAAAGCACTTTATAATGATTATTATAGATAATAGGATTCAGTCCCAAAGATGAATCTTAAGAGCAAACACACTAAAAATTGGACAGCTGACAGCTAGAAATGGCGTGATATATCATGAACCTATTTTTGTGTTGTACTTTATTATAAGAATGAATATATATAAAGGCTAATTTAATCAAAATACCTTAGCAGCCAAATTTTAATCTCCGTCATCGAAAAATTCGTTAAAAATTAAATCTCTTTGAGTGCCGACTTAGACCATCTCATAGGTCACTTTCTTATCGACCTCATTCTCTGATTTTTGCACATCCAGCATTTCTAATTCATCATAGCTTGCTCGCTCCTCATTCAAAAAGTTTACGTATTCGCTTTTTTCCCCCATTTTCTTTAAATATTTGAGAAGAACCTACTTTGTAGTGCCATCTTGGGCACATTTTTAAAGATTGTTAAGGGAAGCTTCAAGAAGATCAACCTCAGTAGATTCAGACGGGGATTCGTAGTGCAAGTATTTCATGCGCTAATCATAAGATTTGCATTGACTGGATGTTTTGTTGGGAATATGGTCATCAATATTGCTCAAGAAGGTAGCCATCTTTTTGTATATGCCATTAGGTTTCCAATTTTTCCAAGAGATTTTAAAGAAAGAAAACTCAGTTGAATAATGAAAGGGAAAAAGATAGTATCTTTTGATGTGTTGAGGTAGAAATCTATCTTCTGGCCTAAAAGATCGGTTGACTCTCTATTTATAAATAGTTTTAGTTTTGGATGTCTACTTTTGTACCAAACTAGCCTCTATTTGATCTTCCTTTTTTAAGCCTTAATTTCCGAGATGAGTCGAATTCTCTTCACAGTAAATTGAATCGTCTTACTTGAGGTCATGAATGTCTTCTTTGGTCTTTTTGATAATCTTTTCTGGGGTTTGAGTTAATTGTTTTCCCATCTTCTAAAATTTAAACAACTATTAATTATATCAATAAAACGAACTCGATCAAATATAGGACGTTAAGGAAATATTACAAAATATCAACAAAATTGGCATAAACCTTTGTCTAACCCAATTTTACTAATATTGACAATTTAGCTATGATCCTGCTGAACTCTACGTTTTTTAATAATGGAAGTTAATTTTAAATTTAGAAGTTATTTTAAATCAAAGATTAAAAATATAAATGGGGAAACATTAATCTTAATAGTAGCAAAGTATAGTGTTGTTTTAATCATTTGATATTGTCTTCTTTTTAAAAATAACTTAAAAATAAACTGTTGTTAATATTATCTAATGCAAACAATCGAAGATGATTTTGTATTCAATAATATTTAAATTATGTATTGAAGTTTTTATACTGAGATTAGTCTTATAAACAAAGAAGCCGATCAAAAATAATATTTTTGTTTTATTAAATGTCAAGTGACTTCAAAGGATTATTCATTTAGATATTATATTCTCACTACTAATAACGATAACAATCACTCATATTTGTCATAACCGTCAACATATAAAAAATATTTGGTTAATCAATTAATAGAATTTATAGAATTCAGTTTATCCATTTTAATAATTTTTCGGAAAGAATATTATAGTGATGCTCAAAATTCCAAACAGTAGTAGCTGCGCCTGTTCGCAACTTCTCTTTAATTGCGGTAGCGACATTCTACATGAATCTAAGATTCAGAATGATGATTTTCCCCTTTTATACGCTCCAAGAAATAGAAGATAAAATATTAATCCACACATTTACTTGACTATAGAAGGTGATTACGAATAGAAACACTCTAGGAAAGACAAAATATCAACTTTGAATTCAAAGATATCGGTGACTCAGATTCGAAAAAGTTTAGAAGCTTCCAAAAAATTGAAGGAAATGAGTGCCAAAAAAGTAAATAATCGCGAGGAAAAAAGTAATAGCTTGCTAGAAAGCCGAGGGCAAAGAAGACCAAAAGAATAAGAAGAAAATATTCGGAAAAAAATCATGATTGATTAATATTTGAAAGCCAAGGGAGTCGAGTATTAAACACCTAGAAACACAGGTATTGCTCCACAAGTGTTTTTCAAGATATTAGAGTCCAACAAAGAACAAAACAGCCATAATCAAAGTAATAAACAGTCTGTTTTTACCGGGAGAGATCGAGCAATTTCAGGATTTAACATCCCTCTTCAATAAAATGAAGGGCCTAAAAATCATCTGAAACGTATTTTATTGTCGATTTAGATCTTGGTTAAAATTTACCGACTTTGTTAACCATCAATGACAAAAACAGTCGAAATATTACAGAACGTAGTTAGGTTATCTATTAGTGAAGAAAAATGTTTGGAAAACTATTTGATTTTATATAACTAAATCATGTATTATTGTTGATGACGCATAAGAAACAAAAACAGAAGCAATATTGACCAATTAAGAAATGCAAAACCATAATCCAATTTGTTCAGACATAAATTTAACAATCAATATAATGATCAAATTAAATTACTTGAATTAAAAAGGATAAAAATCTTTTTTTGATTAGATTATTGAAATATATGAGATGACCAAGATAGAAAAAATGACCAGAAAAATGTCTATACATGATGAAAAAAAGTTCATTTTTAATTTTTAATTTTTCATCATTCAAATTTCATTGATTTTTAATTAAAAAAAATAAAAAATTCATATTATTACAAGCAGATATATTTAAGATATCACTCTTTTTTATCACTGAAATTTGGGTGAATCACATTTCTTTTTAGTTCCCCCTTCTTCAGTTTTGCCTCATATTCCTCGAGACTAATTAGTCTTTTTTCGTCATAAACAGCCTATGGTATTCTGAAAGGCCTATATAATTCATAATATACCAATATTCCTTTCTGTTTGGCTGTTTTCCACCATATTTCTATTAAATTTGGCTGGGATCAATGTTATCAAATAATGATTTTTCAGTATTTGATTTTGAGATCTTAACTTTTTAGACAGTGACTGGATCCAAGAAAGCGGAAACTACCTTCCAGGTGAAGTAGATACTTCCAGGAGCATTCACTGTGAACATTTTAAACAATCTTCCTCCGTAGTTTGATGACATTTTGGCTGTGGTAGCCTTTATGGCATTCATTGGAATTTAAGTTAGCCCCATACTTCCCAAATCGTATATAACGACCCAATTCTCAACCTGACCAGGCAAGAACATGCTTTTAATTACTTCCTCATGAACAAAACAAGCAGCATTAATTCCAGTTTCAACATCCTTAAAATCCACCAATTTGACGTTGAAGACAAGAACTGGTCTGAAATTTTTATCTCGCCCGCAGGGATAAAAAAATCCACTTCGCTTTATAGAATATCGTTTACTATCATTTTTTAAACTTTGGAGAAATCCACAGGGAGATACTCCTTCCTGAAGATAAGATGATTGTTCATGGCCTCTAGAGTTTCCTTAGGTTTATAGGAATTGCCTTGTAAGTAGAGTAGAATTATTTGCTAATTAAAGAAACCTTGATCGTAATTGCATTTATGTTTTATGACATATTCATGAAATTCAGCTAACTTCTTTTTCTAATATTCGTCATGTTCAATTTGACCGTAGTAAAAGAATCGCGTGCCCTTCTTAGTAAACTCTGTTTTTTGTTCCTTTTCTCAATATGTTAAAATTTACAGTTGGGAAAGAACAAATAAGCCTTGTCGTGTAACACTAGTGGACCGTATGTGCTTTCAACTGATTCCATCAAAATATAAATAAATAGATTTTCTTTAAAATTAAAAATATCTATACATGAAATATTTCTACTAGAGAACATAACGAAACATTTCACTTTCTTATCAAAAATAAAAATAAAATTTCTGAATTTTTTATAATATAAGTTACCAATTTGCAGCAAAATGGAAGCCAGTACCACTTTTTATATCTTTAGACGGTATTAACTATTATAAAGGCGTGCTTTTATGTTCTAGACCGAACTAAAACCCCTCGACAAATACGAAAAGGTAAATTTATATCAATGATAGATAGTTTTGCGGACGAGTCTGCCCACATGATCAGTTAGGTCTAGTCCCTGTTCAGCAATATAACTAAAAAAAGACTAGAAAACGAGTATTACCTGTTCTCAATAACCATAAAAAGTGGTTGTAAAAGTTCAAGAAAGATGTTCAGTAACAAAAGTAGCAAGAAATTATTGAGCAATAAAAAATGGCTAAAAGATTGGATAAAATTAAACAAGAAGGGTACGCTGAAAGATAAAAGCTAAAAAATTCAGCAATTGAAAATCAACCCGAAGAGAAATCTCCTGAGAAAAAGAGTACAAATACCTAAAATAACGCATACAAGAAGAAATAAAGGCCTGCCTGGGCACAAACTGCAGAACAAGTTGAGTAGTCAAATGAAAAATAAGTGGATGAACTTCTCGATTTTTTTAATAACTAAAATGAAGCAGAACTTAAAGACTATATATCAGATACATAAGTCAAGAATATTTTAGTTGATTTAAAAACAAAGATTGAGAAATTAAAAGACCAATAAGATTGGAAAAATAAACAAATGCAAAAAATCGAGGAAGATAGGACCAATGCCAAAAATTAAAATATTAATAATAAGGATGATATCTTGAGTAGGATCAGTAAACAATCAGGGGCACAGTCAGTCGCTAGTCAAAAGACTGTTGAACGGGTTGAAGAACTGGAAAAGAAAAAAAAAGAGGTGGAGTGGGACAAACTAACAACTTCATAGAAAAAGAGCATGGCAAGTGTAGATCAACAAATTGCCAAGAATATAGCTGATGAAGTTCTTCGCAATTATCCTGCTCTCAAGCACCATAGTAACCAATCGATTCGTCAGTTGCTGTAAAAGCAAGCTCATGATCAGCTTAAAGCCTGATGTTCTGGTATAGCTCAGATATATTTCATCTCATTTTATTTGAGAATATGATTGTAAAAATTGAACTTCGTGTTAAAATGAATATGCAAAGCTAATAGCATAATCACAATTGATTAACCATTAAGATTTTAATTCATCCTTTCGTATGAGGTCTCAAATGGTGATTGATATGATAATAGAACGAAAAATCAATATTTGGCGATGTGATTATTCCATATTTGGCATTTGAATCAATTTTCTATTTTATTACCCTTCTCCAAGTGAAATAGTATAAGAAATCTGTTGATATAAATAGCATTCAATATTATAAATCAAAAGCATATGTTCAATTGGTTTCTATAAGACAAGAAAGAATAACCCGAAATCAAATTTATACCCAAGATAGTCATAAACCCCAAATCTAACCTTTATGTCGAGGTATAACCGAAAGACCCAACTACTACTTCTAACATCGCCATAACTGCCTTCGCATCACCACAGGTCAGATCAATCATTCCAGTACGCGTGGAGTGGAGTCGTTTTAAAGTTAAATCAGACAACAAGCACTCTATATAAAAGATTCATTGCCTTGTTGGCAACACGTATATGTGCTAACCTGGAGATGTTGGTGGATATATACAGGCAGTTGTTCGTTCAGTTGATGAAACAATAAGAGCAGAAGCATAGGTAACAATTGGGCCAATAGGAATAGACACAATGATTAAGAGAATTATTGAAGGAGCGCTATATTCTGGAAGTTTATTATCACAAGTAGTGGTTCACTAAAAAGAAAGAAATTGCAATATAAATGTCAGGCTTAATGCACGAACTATCGAGTTTACAGATGAAGGAAATCACTAACCACTAGTCAAAGAGTATACTATGTCGGAACCTAAGGTTTAATTAAATCCAAAAGATCCAACTAGAGTCTATCTTCGTTTTGAGCAAGATCAAAGCAACACAGTTCGTTAATGGCTTAATACAATCTTTAATATAAAGAATGCAAGTGTTGATGAGAGTTCAGTATCCTTAAAAGTACCTTATTCTGTTCATTCCTCAAGCTCGTCATCAAAAATGAGGCTTTTTCAAAAATCGCATGGCCCTTGTATCAACAAAATGGAATTGAGATTTATAAGTCGGCATTCAAGAGATTTATTTTTATTTTCCCAAAGAGCTTTTGTTTGTAAGGAAGATATGAAAAACTCTGCTATCTTACATAGAATATAGACCCTACAAAATATAGTCACATAACAGGATTATTTCAAATTTCTGTCGTTCATGAGTCTAAAAATTTAAATATTTAGAATTGCTGATTACGCGAAGTAAATTTAAGATGATCGAAACGCCAAAGTAAAGGATCTATAAGCTATGTAATAATCAATCGGAGAAATGACTTTAACATATCTAAAGATCATTGAGGAGAAGGGAAAAAATTAAAAAATTGATTTTGAACATTCTTATTCTCAAATCAGCATCACTCGATAATAGATTATGAATCGTAAAAATATCAGGTAACTCAAGACATAAAATTAAAATTTGAAGCAACGCTTGAGAGAAATGAACGAGGAGATTGAGCTTCTTAAATTCTTTAAAAAATAGGATAACTAATCCATGATCTTTAACCAAACAAGCAATCCTTTTGCTAAAAAAGGCCAAGGGCATGACCAAAGTATGAGTTATCAAGGAAACTCTCCATAAATCAACAAATCCCACAGGAGTAACATGTATGAAATGAGCATAAATTACGCCAATTTATTAGAGGAAAATAGACAACTCAAGATTCAAGTCAAGACTAATAAGAAAAATGAAAGCAAACTCGATCGATCACAAAACATGATGGAGCTATTGGGCAGTTTGGATTAAAGATAGGAAAAATAAATCAAATACACTGAAAATTAACGAATAACGGCGAATTTGAAGATAGAGAATGAACAATTAAAAAGGAAAATTGATGAGCTATTATTAGAACAAAATAACAGAGCCAGAGGTATCTCCGTTATAAAACCAAATAAATCTTTGTTCTTTTAACAGAGTCATATCGTCAGCAATTCTATACTCAATCAATCCAGCAATTCTGCAGTCGGATAATCTTATTTGAATCAGAGCATCACTTCAGAAGCTGCCTTCATGAAACTTTAGGAAAATCTTCGATCCTTAAGTGCTTTAAATGTTAAATTGCAGGAAGACAATACTAGACTGAGGAGAGAAAGAGATCACTATCGCAATGAGCTCATGAAAAGTTTAAACTACATCAAATAGCTAGAGAGCAGAAGAAATGATCAAATAAATCCTGATGATTCAATGATGATTCGATACAAATAGGAAAACTAAACCCTCCAAAATGAGAGAAACTCCTTGCTTCGTAAATTATAAAGTTTGTCTCGATAAAATTCGCAAGGTCTAAAAGAGGAGTTCCTTCAAAGATAGCGCAAGATAAAATAACTCGAGCAGCAAATTGAATCGTATCGTATATAGAACGCTAGTCTGAAGATATCACAAGTAAGTCCATCAAAACAAGATGAGTCTGATATCTTTTTAAATGAAAGCGTCAAATTGAAGAAGATAAATGGTCAACTACTGGAGTAGATAAAAGCGTTAAAAATTGAACTTGAAAAACGTTGTGGAGATAACATGTATAATAGTCGTGTGATTGAACTGTAGAACTAATTAAATTACTTTAGAAATACTGGTGAAGGCATTACCACTAATAGTGAATTAAACACATTTTTGCAGCAAATCAACGAATTAACTAAACTTAACACTAAATTAAAACAGGAAAATTAAGATCAGCAAGCAAAACTCGAGACTCAGACATATACAATCGAAAAACTGATGGCGGAAAGTATCAAGTCCAACTCTCCAAAAAATCCTTCTCTTTCCAGCACAAGCTGCAAAGAAAAATGCTACTCGGAAAGAGCAAATCAACCGTCAGTCGAGGAGATATAAAAATACAAACGATAGATAAAGAAGCTGCAAGAAGAGATCATATTAATGAAGAGGAGTGCTGATGCAATTAATAGATCGAGAGATCTCAGCATGGATATGGACGGCTATTATGAATAGAAGATAGATATTATGAAACGAGAGATGGACGCCCTATATGCTTAGAACGAGAATTTAAGTAAAATGTGTGAAAGATATGGAAAGGATGCGCGCGAAGCCAGCAAGTAACTCAATAAATGGCGAGAGAAAGCAACGAGTTTGATGAGGCTGAAAACAGAGGAGAACAGTTTAATTTCTAATTGATGATACTTAAATCATTAATATCTCTTTCTGATTCTCCCCAAGACTATTTATGAATATATGGCGTTAATGAACATATACAATTTACAGGAAAGATGTTTAATGTGTTAACAAATTCAGAATTGAAGCATTAAAATATGCTGTAGGCATGAATTCAAATAATTCAAATATTGTTTAAAGGATTTTAAAAATACTTACATTGAAAAGCAAAAATTCAACAAATTACAATTTAATTATTTTTATAGTTTCGTCCATTAATGGGTGGATTTAAATAAGTGAGGATCAGATTTTTTCGGGAGCATTCTTGACGGTCTTAGTACCTCTAATGAGACCTGTTCTTCTGGCGGCAATGAGACCGACTTTTTGACCAGCTGAGGCATATCTGCTGACCGTTCCGGGCTTACCCAAATGCTTGTGATTACCACCACCATGAGGATGGTCTACGGGATTCATTCTCACACCTGCAACCTTAGGGAATCTCTTTCTCAGTCTTTTGAATTTGTGGAATAGAACTCCTGCTTTCATAATGGGCTTTTCATTTCTTCCTCCTCCAGCAATGATGCCGACAGTAGCTCTGCAGGCTCCGGGAATAGTCTTTCTTGAGCCAGAAGGTAGTCTGATTCTGGTTTTTGTTCCATCATCAGAGTGACCCACAATTGTAGCGTAGGTACCCGAGCATCTAGAGTATGATCCTTTATCTCCAACAGATGATTCAATATTGCAAATGGTAGTACCTTCTGAAATCTGATTAACAGGAAGGACGTTGCCTGTGGAAACAGTTGCTTTTCTTCCGCAGAAGACATATTGTCCAGAGTAGGTACCCTCAGCAGCGAGGAAGTACTCAGTTTGCTTCTTGTATTTATATGGATCTCTAAAGTCAACCTTGATGAGAGGACAACCTCTTCCAGGATCATGAAGAACAGCTCGGACCACACCTCTAATGTATCCCTGTCTCTCCGAGAAGTCAAGATTACGATATCTTGGTGGAGCGATTCTGTGGGACTTGGGAGTGGTGTAAACACTACCGACCTTACCCTTTCTTTGGCCTAAGTTAGGTAAAATTGATACATCTGATAACCTTGCCCATTGATCACAAAATATATATTATTATTTTTTAATCAATTAAATTATTTAATTGTTTTTGGGCTTTACATAACATCTGCACTTTTGCTAAGAAATATAAAAACTTTGAATTATCCTATCTTTTTTATTTTTTATTAATTGGAGTGGTTGATTTCAATTTCTATCAATTAATGGTTAAATAGACTTGCATAATCAGAATATTGATCCAGCGTGCGAACTAATCTTAGGCCATAATTCAGAGGCTTCTTTGGCAACAGGTCCTGTTATGGCGCTTCCCTTGGTTTAACCCTTGTTGTTAACAATGACTGCAGCATTATCTTCGCAATAGAGAAAGGTTCCGTCAGGTCTCCTCCAGGCGCGTCGTTGTCTGATGATGACAGCTGGATGTACTTTCTTTCTCAATTTCTGAACTCCCTTCTTGCAGGAGGCGAGAACAACGTCTCCAATAGATCCAGCGGGAAGTCGGTTAAGACTGCCTCTGACACCCTGCACAGCGATAATCATAAGGTTTTTGGCTCCTGAGTTATCAGCACAATTGAGGGTAGCTGCTACGGGCAATCCTCTAGTGATTCTGAGTTTGACTCCGACAGCACCTGTTTTAGTTTTCTTAGCCATAGATTAATTAAATATTATAAAATCAGATTTATTTAATTTAGTTATTGAATGTGCCT
>Ga0302186_10001570_pt1 | contig 18694 bp, 16 predicted proteins | sample II_Bog_E1_2_FD_198782 | JGI IMG/M metagenome (GOLD analysis project Ga0302186, IMG submission 198782) | Peat permafrost microbial communities from Stordalen Mire near Abisko, Sweden - II_Bog_E1_1 | ecosystem: Environmental > Terrestrial > Soil > Wetlands > Peat | place: Sweden: Abisko...
TTTCTTGAATTTTTAATTTTAAGTAAATTTTCTTAAAAAAAAAAATTTTGGGTTGATGAAAATTAAAAAAAATCGTTTGAATTTAAATTTTGAATTTTTTCGAAAAAATAAATAAAAAAAAAAAATGAGATACTTAAAATTTAAAAATAAGAAAAAAATTTGGAATATAATTTATAAAATAATTTAATTTAATTTTCATAAATTTTTAAAATTTTACATCAGAAATTTATAATTAATGAACTTTTGTTTTTAAGATATTTCTGCAAATTGATTAAGATCCTGATAATCAGGCAAGACCCATCCAAATTTCTCGACCATTTTTCTAAAATGATTAAAAATAATAAAAAAAAGAATAATTCTACTTGGGAACAAATCTCCCTCCTAAAAAGTGGGTGCCTTCAAATTTTTCAGTTCCTAACTTTGGTAATGTTAAAGAGATCAAAAATTGTGGAGAGAAAGTAGAATAGATGTTTCCTACAAAATAAAATAAATAAAAAAGAAGAGAATAAGAATAAAAAATTACCTTTTTCCACATCCCATCCTGAAGGAATATCTACAGATAATATCGGAATTTTTGTGATTTTTAACTCATTTATGAGATAATCATAAGGAGATCGAATTGGTGGCTTGAAAGAAAATCCAAAAATTGCGTCAATCAAGAATTCGTATTGTTTGTTTTCCAAAAAAGTGCTAAAAGTCCAATTATTTGCTTTGAGTTCAGCATCAATTTCTGCATAATCGTAAATTTTAATATCGTTAATTTCGCAAGTCCTTAGCAAATTCTTAAAAAATTGTTTTTCTGGCTTTTTAACAACTAGCAAAGTTGGTTCACATCCTATTTTTCCTGAAGAGAGAAACTCACATAAAATTATAAACCTAACATTTTTAAATGTCTTGCAGCCACAATCCCATCTCCTCCATTATCTAATTAAAATATCAAATAATGAAAATATGACTCAAATAAAAAACTTCCAGGTCCAGCTATAATGAAAATTTTTGAAAAGTTTTTTTTGAGATATTTCTTCCCTATTTCATAAGTGGCATGTGCTACACTTTGACCTGCTAATTCCATCAAGTTATCTAGAGAAAATCCATATTCATTCATTAATTCCTCATCGACTTTTTGCGCTGTGATTTGATCTAAATACTGTTTATAAAATATTTTATCAAATTTAAGGATTGAAGAGAAACTGATATTTTCGGTTTTTGATGATTTGAAATCATGAACTTCAGACAATTTTCAATTCTTTTCGTGGGGAAAAAGGAGGACTTTTTAAAAAAGTTCGAAAATTTTCCTAAACAAATAAAATTTTGTATAAAGATTTTTGATTTTAACATTTTGTAATTTTTAAAATTTCTCTTATTTTTTCAGCTGAAACATATATTATTGAGAAAATCCCACTGCTTATAAACTTTATTTAATCTTGGTTCTTTCTAAGTTATGGGTCCATGCCATTCCACAACTTTAACGAAACTCAAGTCTCGAGACTCAAAACAGACTAAAGAAAAAGCATCTCTGAATTTAGGTCAACCAGATATGAGTGTCTCACTCCGTAATTCACAAGTTCCCAAAATATTAGACGACAAGCAGATTTTAGAACTATTGGAGTTTTTCCTAAATTCAGATGTCGGATTTAAATTAAGATCAGGCCTCCAGATAAAAAATCTTTTGAAACCAATGGGCACCATTAATGACTTTATGATGATAGACTTATCTAAGCATGTATATGAGAAAATAAAACAACAGGAAAGCGTTCTAAAGGATTATCATCGATATATACCAAATGTAAAGCAATTCCTTGAGATAGCAAAAGTGTTTCTGGATCCGGTTTTTCTCAGGCTGGAAACTGATAAAATTTTGCAATTTAGTAATAAAAGTTGTCCCTTTCTTGTTTTTTCCAACTTGCTGTTGATTTTTCACGCCTTGGTTTTTCATAAAAGCATGATGTTAGTGAAGCCGGAGGATCGTTGGTGGACTAAGAACAAAAAAGATGAACATTTCCAAGCACTGGTTAGCATGATCATAGAAATTTCAGGAAAGATTAAATATGAATACGAGCCAAAATTTTCCAAAAAAAAAACAATGTCACATTCAAAAGTATATTCCATTAACTCACATGACTTACATGAGGACCAGATGATGAAAAGTTGTCACTCGAATGATTCTCGAAATGAAAAAAATAAACGGGAATCTGAATTTTTTTATAGCAATGTGAATTCGCATTTCGTTGATAAGATCAATGAGGTTGACAATAATCTTATGGGAATAAAACATGCAAGGAGTTGCGAAGAGATAGCTGCAAAATATAAAACTTATGATGAAATTATGGAGGATCCTGATGATGATGAGATAAATGAGGAAGATAAAATGAATAAACATAAAGCGGCTGATTGCACAAAATATACGTTTAATCTAAGTCCATCAGCGAAAAAGAGCCTAAAAGACAAGGAGTAGTAAGGTTTTTTGTTACAATTTTATTTGTTTTTTGTGAATTATGTTTGTTATGTGTAGAAAACAAGCTAAGCTGTCCAATTGTTTCTTTGAAGAGTGGGAAGAAAGCTTTATATAAGAAATTTTTAAAATTTTTTATTTACAAGAAATTTAAAATTTGTGAATGCCTCATTTTTTACTTGTTAGAAAAGATGATTCTAATTAAAAGAAGGGATAACAATTCTCACAAAATTTCTTGATTTTAAAATTTCTAATTTTAGCATCAATATATATTTTTTATAAAAACAAAATTGAGATAATTTAATTTTTTTTTCAAATTTTCCAAAATAATACGTCTTTGTCATCTGAAAATTTTGAAAAAGATCTTTATATAGGAAGTATTGTCTATATTTAGTAATAAAAAAAACAATAATAAAAAAGCAACATTCCCCATGGAAAGAATCCAATCTATATCCAAGCACATCGCCAATAAAACCAAGGCTGGTCCATCTAAAAAATCCCCAAACGATGTTGTCATTTGTTGTGCCGTTCGTACTGCCTTGACCAAATCCAACAGAGGTCCTTTAAAAAACACCGCTCCAGAGTTATTATTGCTTCCTTGCTTCAAGGCCATTGTTGAAAGAACCAAGATTGATCCTAAATACATTGAAGATGTGGTGATTGGTAACGTTTTGCAAAGCGGGGCTGGGGTATACACCTCTAGAATCTCCCAATATTTGGCAGGCTGGCCTGATCAGATCACCACTGTTGCCGTTAACAGATTATGCTCATCAGGTTTGGAAGCTGTGACCACAATTGCCAGCAAAATCATTGCCGGAGTCATTGATGTTGGTATCGGTGGTGGAGTTGAGAACATGTCGATGTATGATATGAATTCCAGCGTGAACCCTGATGTCTTGTCTGATGAGATTTTCGAAAATGAATGTGCTAGAAACTGTTTGTTGCCAATGGGACATACCTCTGAGGTATCCTTAAGTTTTTTTATTCATTTAATCATGCTTTTTAAACAAGAACGTGGCTGAAAAATATGGTATCACCAGAGAAACCCAAGACCGATTCGCAGTAGAATCCCACAGAAAAGCCGCTCTCGCCCAAGAACAAGGCTTGTTTAAGGATGAAATTGTCCCAGTGAATGCCAAAGTCAAGGACAAAGATGGCAAGGTCACCCAAGTCCTTGTGACCAAGGATGATGGTATTAGAAAAGATGCCAATTTCGAAGGTCTTTCTAAATTAAAGCCAGCATTCAGAAAGAACGGAACCACTACAGCAGGAAACTCTTCCCAAGTAACAAAAATAATCTCTTTTCCCATCTTATTCTATATAACTATAGCTCACTGATGGTGCTGCTGCTGTTTTGGTCGCTAGAAGATCCGTTGCTGAAAAACTCGGCTTGCCAATTCTTGCCAAATACATTGCCTATTCAGTTGCTGGAGTCCCTCCAGAGATCATGGGTAAAGAAAACATTTGATATAAAATTAATACCAATAAAAAAGGTGTGGGTCCTGCTTATGCCATCCCAGAAGTTTTAAAGAAGGCCGGATTAACTATAGAAGATATTGATATATTCGAAGTCAATGAAGCCTTTGCCTCTCAAGCTTCTTTCTGCTGTGCGAAGTTGGGACTTGATTTAAAGAAAGTGAACCCAAAAGGTGGTGCCATTGCCTTTGGACATCCTTTGGGAGCCACTGGAGCGAGACAAATTGCGACTTTGCTCCCTGAATTAAAAAGAACTGGTGGCAGATATGGTGTGACTTCTATGTGCATCGGAACTGGAATGGGTGCTGCTGCAGTCTTTGAAAGGGAATAAGAAAGAACAATTTAAATATATCTTGAATTAGTGAAAAACTTTAAATCTTTAAAGAACGCAAATTCATTTATTTTTGCTTTTTTTGTTTGTTTTGTTTTTCTCATAAATTATAGAAATAAAAAGAAATAATTTTTATTGCTACAATAAAATAACTTCATATTTTCTTTGGTTCTATTGAATTTTATGAACTTTCAAACAAATTTTGATTACTTAAAACCACCTCCTCAAGTTTTCCAAATAAAACATTCTGGTTTCTTTTCCTTATATTTAGATAATTCCTTAATTTAAGTACAGAATTTTACATCAAGCATGGTGAGGGAACCAAGCATGTTAGAAAGATTTTCTGCAATGTGAATTATGATGATTTTGAAAAAAATTTTCTTCAAGAATTCAAGAAAATTATCGAAAAAAACAAAATTATTTTGCCTCCAAGGTTTTCATAAAAAAAAAATGAATTTAACAAAAGAATAGCATAGAAGAAAAAGATCTTTTGATCTACAGCTACAATTCACATTTTAATTTGGAGCTGTGTTTTAGTGTAATTTTTAACTCTTTCTTCTAAATTTTACATTTTGAATAAAAAGAACTTCAAATTCCATTTGGATTGGTTGAACAACCCAATTTATCATACAATGACTGATTATGTGTTCGACATTTTGGTTTTCTTTCCAAATATATTTTTTATTCAATAAAGATTTGATCATAGCAAAAAGGCATTTTTTATAATTTTGGTGTTGATCGACAATTCAGACCTTTGATTTTCATTAGTTTTCCCTCTGATCTCAAGAAAGTCTTTTAAAGAAACAAAAGTATTAAAATTCTCATTTCTTTAAAAATTAAAAGTATCAACTTGATGATTTATTGGCAGCTATATGCATTCTTTTGAATACAATCAAAAAACAAATGTTCATTCCAGGTTGTGTGGAAAATTGGGTTATATTGATGGAAGCCTCCAACATCGGGATGAGTACTTTGTCGAATTTAGACGTAAATTAAGTTTGATTGTTATAATTCTGTTGTTTTTCTCACAGATTATCAAAAAAATAATCAATGTCATGAGCGTGAATTTCACATGCACCTTGGAAAAACAATATATTATGAACCCCCCATTTATGGTCCGGAAGGCTTGGTCTGTTATAGAAAGTAAAGCTTGTTTCATCTCTAAAAGCAAATTTATGATAATATTTTAAAGAATTCATCAACCCTGAAACTGCTTTGAAAATAAATTTTTTATCAAAGAAGGATTTCCCAAAAATGTTCGATATCATAGACCCCAATCAACTGGAAATGAAATATGGAGGGAATTTACCAAATTTAACAGAATTTTGGTTTTTTTTTTTTTTTTAAAAACTTTAAACATGATAAAAGGCCTCCAAAATTAACTCCTTTGCAGGCAGAATCTTTAAAACAGAATGGAAAAGAAAAGAATGAAAAACTCCCGATTGTCCAATCATTGCAAAAATTTAAGTCCTTTGAATATGAAGAAATAGTTTTTGAAATGGAAGAAAATCGCAAGGAAAACAAAGAAACTGAGATTTGTTTTTCAAACTTTGATAAAGGACAGGATGACTCTCAAAATGAGAATTTCTATGATTTTGATGATTCAAAGACTTATTTTTACTTTCCTCCTAATGTGACTTTTAAATTAAAAGAATAAAGAAAAATCTTTTCATTCATTTTTTGAAAAAAATCTAAATTCAAGAAAATTTGAAATTAAACGAAGAAATCTAGGATAATTTTATTCAATTTTTTATTTGTATCTATAAAAAAACAATATAAAAAAGATTTGAAAAAGGGAAAAACTAATAAAAATGGAAAACACATTAATTTTGCTTAATTATATATATTCAAAAACATAACATTATTAAAAAAACATCTTAGACAATTATAGCCATTTTCCAAAATTAAAAAGCGTTCGAAGTTTTTTTCAAATAATCGATTTTTAATATTTTTTTTAATTCGCCAAAACAATCAAAAATGAGCCTAAACCCCAACAAACGGAAGTTGAGCATCTCCGATCCTCTCTCGGAAGAAACTGGTCTTGACTTCGAAGCGCAACCCTCCAAAAAGATGAATTTGGCTGAAAATCAATACATTGAGTCGCTAAGTCCCAAAGAGATGAAAGATGAGAAATTTCCGGAAGAAAAACCCTTGGAGAAGCAGGAAAATTTGAAAGGGATTTCCGGGTTAAACATTGGCAACCTGGAGAAACAAGATCCATCACATTACAAGGAATACAAGCGTTTGAAATACAAAAATGTGATTTATAATTTGAATGATATCTTGATGGTCCGGAATTGCGAGGATGCCAACAATGACTTCGTGGGGATCCTTCGTAAGATCATAAAAGTCATGGTGGATGATACCATCAACATTTTGATCGAAATCCAATGGTAATTAATATATATTTTTGTGTTTTTTTTAACAATCCAATGGATTTAGGTATTATAAAAAAAGCGACCTGCCCAAAAAATATGCCGTCTATTTAGAGCACATCAGTGAAAATGAGGTATTTTTAACCGAACACAGAGATGTTACAAGCGTGGAAACCATCAATGGCGCATGCCAAGTGTTGACCTATGAAGATTATGAGAGTTTGTCAGAATACCCTCCAAATATTTTCTTTTCGAGGCAAAAATATTAAACACGGAGATGATTTAATTTTTTTAATTTTATAGGGCACAATATGATGTGGCGAAAAAGAAGCTCGAGCCCCCACCAGAAAAATGGCAAAAATATTGCATTTGCCAAAAACCGATCAACCCGGACCTTTTATACGTTCAATGCGATAAATGCGAAAAATGGCTGCATGCCGCCTGCATTGGGTTCACTGAGGAACAGGTGAAAAACATGGATAGTTTCATATGTCCTCAGTGTAAATAAAGCCCATCAAAAGACAAAAGATCTGGAAATTTTAAATTAAAAGAGTCTTTAAAAAAAAACAAAATAAGGGTTGTTGACTCGACCCCAATAAAAATTATTTTTTCTTAACATAAAAATACAACAGCTTAACTTTTATATTTTTTCTTAATTCGAAGCGATATTTCTCAAAATGGACGGTTTTGAAGACAATGAAGATATTTTATTCAAGGGCACCACTTTGAACTCAGAGCTAATGATCGATAAAATTATCACTTATCGTGATGAAAATAACATTTGTCTGCTGATGAAATTTAACCTTAATTATTTGGTCTCGGCCATTGAAAAAGATAAGATTTCTCTCATTGAGAAGAGCTTCAAGGAGTTCGATAAAAAGGGAGTAGATATCATTGATTTCGTGAGAGTCTTTCTGAATATTGTGGAACATCAAGATAATGAAACATTATATTTGATCATGGCTTTGATTGATTTCTTCAGGGTGATTTCCGAAAACCTAAATATGGCCACTTTTATCAAATACACAGATGTCACCAATTTCATTTGTGAGGTTGATTTTTTATTAAAGAAAAAAACAAATTCCAGAATAAAATTTTAGTTTTTCGGAGAAAAAAATGTCGATGACTACCTGCTCACTACGAAAAAACTACCAGAACCTAAACATTTCAATTTGAAGAAAAGAGTGAAAAGAGAGATTGATATGGTAGATCCTTTAAAAAAAAATTAATTAAGATTTTCTACAAAGGAAGCACCCATTATCCACGGGAAAACTAACTATCTCCTTCGAAGACTCATCGCCAATAAATTAGTAACTGACAGTTCTCATCATAACAATCAAAGCATAAAAACGTTAAATCTCCTTCCTCTTTTTTTATTTAATGAAATAAATAATTTTCTAGGGGTGACTACGCCAAAGATATTAACAAAATGATTACATTAGATTCGCTTGCGGATGAAATTATGGTTTATAGCATAGATTGCATTCTGGAGAAACGAATTTCTCCCCATCTTCAAAAGGATAAAAAAGATGTGATCATCCTCAACTTTGCCTGGTCCAACAAGCAACAACGTATCGGTGCCACTCTGAAAGATTTCTCCTTGTCTTTTTGGGATGCGACAGATAATTATGAGGCTGAGAAAAATTTCTTTATTTCGAACTATTCCACAGAATACCAAAACAATATTTGGTACATAGAGTTCCTTGATACCTGGGTGACGACTGATAAAACAAATGCTATTTGGGATTGGAATATTGAAACTGAATCATTAAATTACCAATTAGTGAGTCCTATGATCAAATCCACAATTTTTGATATAGTTGAAATTGCTTTTATGAAATTGGTGGCATTGGGCACAATGGAGAAATTATTGATGATATGGGACCTGCCTAAAAAATTGATGATTTTGAAAATCAACATGTCTCAAGGGGGGATACATTCATTGAAATACTTCAATACATATCAGGTTTTGGTTACTGCGGGTTATGAGAATTCCATATCCATATTTGAGATCCATCCACAATACTTAGACCAAAGTCTTTTAGGAAAATTGATAGGCCATAATTCAATGGTTACGGCTATTCAATGCATTGAGAAAACACCAATGATAATCTCAGCAGATGACACAGGGATCATTAAATTATGGGATATTCGAACTTTCAAATGCATTCAAACATGTGATGTGGGATCAAAATCTGTGATCTCGAAAATCTTGGATATTGAGGGTCATGGAAAAATTTGCTTTATCAGTTCTCGAATCAATTTCCTTGAGTTCGATGAAAGTTTCCAAACTGAAGAAAAAAAACAAAACTCCGAAGAAATGTATCCTTTGAAGGTGGAATTTAATTATTTAGCAGATGAATTGATAGTATGTTCAAGGAAAGATCTGAGGTTCATTGATTTAGAAAGGGGTAGAATTAAGAAAATTTATCAAGGTCTATTAAGAAATAATGATGATGATATAACGATTTTTAAATCAGTTGAGCAAAACAAGAAATTTGTTATTGGAGACCATCGCGGGGGTTTGAATATGTTTAATTTTCAGACTGGGGAAAAATGTCAAACATTATGTGGCCATACGAATGAAGTGTCAGTTTTGAAGGTGGATTTCATCAATAAATTGTTCATTTCAGCAGGCCATGACTCAGCAGTGTACGTTCAAAAAGAAAATAATAAGGAGAAATTTGAAATCAAAAGGGAAATTAAAAATTGCTTCCATAATAAAGAAATCCAATTGATGGAGGTCTCGGTCTATCATAACCTTCTAGTGATGGGATCAAATACCAAAGATATTTACATCTGGGATTATGAATATTGTAAATTGTTGGGTTTTTTGGAATTAGAAGAGGGGTATGAGCCTACAAGTCTTGTTTTTATCAATGGATATAGCATTTTATTGATAGGTGCCTCGAATAATAAAATTTATATCGTGCAAATCATCCGGAAAGATCAAAATACAGATTTCCAGCTCTTTGGAGTCATTAATCTTGAAGACACCAAGGAAAAAGGCACACAAAACTTCCAAGCAAACAAACTCTTGATAGACATAAATTTCAATTTAGGGATGGAATATCCTTCCGAATGTTTATTATATCTCAGTCTTCTAAAAGGAAATGTTAAAGTTTATAACCTTCTGTCATTATTTGAAACTTATAATCCTCCGATAATCATCAATTCAAATAAGAGAATGAATTATAATGCATATAGGGGAGTGCAGGAAGATTTCGACACCGCACTCAAGAAAATCAAAACAAATCGTTTTTGTCTTAATGAAGAGAATGCAATTTCTGCCTTTACTCCCAAATTAAGCCTCTCTTTTCTTGCCCATAAAGATTCAATCACGACATTGATTCTTATAAATCTTGCTGAGAAGTCATTGCTCACATCATCTCTTGACCATTATATTAAAATCTGGAGTTTGAAAGGAGAAAAATTAGCAGCTTTCAACATTAACCATCCATTACCAATTCTTTGGAATGTGACTTTGGATAAAGTAAAAAGAACGAGAAAAAATATTCTCTTCGCTTTGAAAATCGTTGAGCTGATATTTCGACGTTATAAACGTTCGATTCTGTTATCTGAAGAAAAAATGATCAACATAAATAATTTCCTGGCTTTTTTGGCAACTGATCTGATCAAACCCAAAGATAAAAAGAAGAATACCATAACTTTACCTTCTCTCAACACTCAACCTGTCAAAAATATTCTCTTGTTGGGTGATGAATATAGCCCGAGAGATCTGCAATTTGAGAACATTAAGAACATATATCAAAAGGAATTGATGGGACCTTCTTTGAGGGAAATGGAAAATAACAAAAGATTAATGGTGGCCCAAAGATTCTGGAAAAATAAACTCGATATAGAGGAACAAGGGGCGAGTTTATACGAGCAAAATAAATTAGAAGATAAACTTCATAAAGAAAAAGATCCGTTAGCGTTTTTTGATACCGATTTTCGAGATAAACTATCCCCAAAAATCCCAGAGGATGACTTTAGTGATCAGGTTCAGAGATTATCGAAGAGAATGGAAAATCATATAAAGAGAAAAAGGATCAATGTTCCGACAAGCACTCATGAGAAATCCATGGATAGTCAAGATAAAAAACTCAATAAGTTTAGTAATGATAAGAATAGCAAAAAAAAAGGTAAAACAAATCTTGATGCATTCTCGATTAATAAAGAAACCCTTTCAAGTCAGAAAATCATGAATAATGAAGGAACTTTTAATAAACCTGGGATTGAAGAATTTGATAATAAAAACAATAGACTATTATCACTTCCGAAACATTCTTCACGAAATGAAAGGAAACCACAAGCCAAAAAATTGAATCTATTTGATTATGCCAATCAAAAACAACTTATACTCGACAATAGCAGCAAAAGTTCTCTAGATACTTTCAGCCTTACGACCTATACAAAATCCAAAAACATAGAGGAGAAAATGCAATTCCATAAGATTATGCGTAATATTGATAAAAAACTAAGGACGTCTCAATTCAATTTCACTCGAAATGCACTTTTGACAACCGATGATTCGTTTTCGAAGACTTTCACAAAGACTATGAAAATGAAGAAACCATTAAAAAAACTTAACAATGATAATTATTATAATAATATAAATAATACAAGGGGATCTTTGAAAACTAATGATACCAATATCGATGAAGAGGAAATCAAAATAGATACTATGATAGCAGAAATTCGACAAAAAGTAAAAGATAATGTCTCAAAGAAACTGATGGTTGAATTGGATAAAAGGAAGAGGGAAAATGAGCTACATCTAAAATATGAATTAAATAAAATAATGTTGCAGACGAGTGTTGATGTAACAAAGGAAAACGAGGAAAGGGGTTTTGTTGGGCTTGGGTCAGTTTTCCAAAGGATGGATTGGAACAAATAAAAATATATGATTTAAATTGTAAAATAAATAAATTGAATATTAAAAACAATTCACTTTGGAAAATTCAAAAGAAAAAATGTTTATTTTTTTTACCAAATTTAAAATTCCCTTTACAAAAAACAAAATTTATTGAGGAATCTGATTTTTTTTCCCAAAAAAAAATTCAATTTATTTTTATTCTTTATGTAAATTATCTTATTTCTCGAGTCAAAAATATAAAACTACTTTTAAATATCGATAAACTCGTCACATCCCCAAATCTCAATAAACCTCACCTCGAAATCACTATCCTTGCTCAAGACCTCATTATCAAAAGTCTCGCATTGAGAGCTGCTCCCACCCAACAAATCACCCTTTACATGCAGTCCATACTTATCTCCAATTCCGACAGCCAATCCATCTGAATCCGCAAATTGGAAGTCATAATTCTTCCCAGTCCATAAATAACTATTAATTTTCTTGCCATCTTTGAAACTAAATAGGAAAGTCTCTCCTTTCCCGTAAAATTGTTGTCCTCTCATCCAAGAGTCAGAGCAAAACGCACCAAAGACCCACCCTTTAAAATCTTGAACAACGAGAATATTAGGTCCAATATCCTCACATCGAAAAAATAAGGTATTAAGACTCATTCCATTGACGACGTTCGAATATACGAGCTTCCAATTACGCAATTTGAGAACCGGTGGAATATAATCCAAGATTTGAAGGAAATGTTCATTTGTCAAAATGTTAGAATCCTCAATCAATTTTGGAATGTATTCAGGAACTTCTTCAAAATCCTGAAGCATCGATTCCTTTGGATCAGCTGGAAGAACACCGAACAAAGTTAGGTTTTTAATTATCGGCTTACTTTTGTAGTTTTTTGATTTTTTCGTACTCATCTTGAAGAGATTTTCATACAAAATATCAAAAAAAGGGATTTTTGTTGATGATTTTCCTTCTTTTTCTGATTGTGCCTCTGTTTCCATAGTGTTTTCTAAGCCTGAGATCTTGAACTCCACCTCTTTTTTCTCATTAGTTTGCGTAGATTTCAACATATCAGTTAGTTTCTTTTGGATTTCCACCGCAATGGTGTATTTTTGTGTGTTTTTCAGTTCTTCTTCGAAATTCCGATCATATACTTTAAAGAAAACTGTGGCCAAAGGTAATTTTTCAATTGTCATGGTTTGTATTCTGTCTTGATATTTCTTCTCAATGGCTTGATCGCCAATTCGGCTTACATTGACTTCCAAGAAAAAATCCTTATTATAATCCTTTTTTTTCTCATCACTATGGAATTGCTCATCACAATATTTATTAGGTAGTCCTATGAGAAAGGCATCTATTATATCCTTCAAGTCCATACATACCTGGAAATCCAAAGATCTAATGTTTTTTTCTTTAACAATTGGATCAAACAACAACAAAAACTCATTGATCGTCAAAACCCCCTTAATATCCCCATAAGAGGTGCAATAATATACCTCATATCTAAAATTCTCGATTTCTATGCCCTCAGTTTTTTTATTAGGGTTCAGCTTGAAACTTAATCTTTCATTGACATAACTGCCATCGCTGCTTTTTCTGCGTAGTAACATATTCTCTAAACAAGTCTCCTCTTCTTCCTTTATCTCCTCATAATTTTCATCAGCTTTCAACCATCCCTTCAAATTTTCCAAGGTAAATCTCCCTTCACATTCTTTTTCAATGGTTTCTTTAATTTCTTGATTCTCATTAATCGGGATCGAAATCATTTGGCCTGGGAATAACCCAGAATCTTCAGTTAGAAAGTTCAGATTCTTAATGCTTTCGAGACTCACATCGAATTTTAACGCGATTCCATATAAAGTATCATTTTTTTCTATGACATAATCCTCATATTTGCGAGAGGGATGCTTTTCTATGATGTTAGATTGAAGCTTTTTCAAAAATAAAGAATCACAGATTTCAACATATTCATCGAAGGGATGGGCTTTTTCGGAAAAGTGGACCAATGGCTTGGGAGAAGGAAAAAGGTTCAAAGGGGTGTCACGTTTGGATTCGAGACGCTTGAAAAAGGTCGGGTCTTGAAGAATGTCGGATTCAACGGTGTAGGTTTCAATTTGATAGTTTTTTTTCGCTTTTAAAGATTGCATCAAAGAAATTTAATTTGTTTTAGCTTTTTTTATAATTATTTGATTTCTGTTTTTTAAATTTTGCATTTTCTTCTTTCTTGATGAGAATCTATGGTTTCATTTTGTTTTTTAGTTCTTAAAGATTTTTTATAATTTTCTTGAAGCATTTTTATTGAATTTCCTAGAAAATTCTGATTTTTTTTCTTTTAATTTTAGTTTCCTTTAAATTTTATACTTTTTCTTAGTTCTTTTAATTCGTTTCTTTTAATGCTTATAAATCCATCTTGGTTTCTGAAAAAATGGTCATTATATCCCTATACAGTTTCGGTCTATCAGGGTTCAACGTGAAATTACTCTTGGCTTCTCCATTTTCTCCTCCAATCAAAGAATCCTTCACAATTTCCTCTTCTATCTCCATGCTATCAATTAAAATTATCGATTTCTTCAAGTTTTCATCTTGATGTTCATTGCTTATTTTCTCATTAATGGTTTCTTTCTTTGGAGTAGGTTTTTTCTGGAGCTGAGGCTCACTGAGATGCTCTGGTTCAATGAAAACTTTGTTTTCTGCTGCTTTTGGCACATTTTCCAAGGCTTTTTCACAAAGTTCATTGGGTTTTATTTCCTTTTTCTCTTTCTCGGGTCCGGCTTCAAGAGATTTTTTATCAACGATTTCACTGATTTGAAGAGGTATGCTAATTTCTTGATCTTTTTGTAGGATTTCTTGTGATTGGATAAATTGGTTTTGAGGGGATTCGTTTTGTTTTTGTGGTGATTCCTTTTGTTTTTGTGTTGATTCTTTCTGTTTTTCTTGATGTTCTTTTGGTTTTTGTGGAGATTGTCGAGGTTCTTCTATGACTGTCTGTTCCCCTAGTAATTCTTTTGTTTTTTTTGAGGTCTCAATTGGTTTTTGTAGTGGTTCTAAAGGTTTTTCTTCCTGATTGTCAATTGGTTTTTCTGGTATCTCATATGTTTTTGATGGCATTTCCATAGGTGAGTTGAGTGGGATTTCAATGCTTATCTTGAGTTCCAGTTCCTGATTATTTTCATTCTCTGTAATTTTATGGTGAATTTCCTTTTGCTGTGTTTCTTTTCTTCCTTCTTCTTGGGTATATTCCTTCAGTTCTTCAGTGCTTTCCTGTAAATCTGGTTGGATGGTCAAGTTAATAGCTATATCTTTGTTTGAGACTTCGTCAATTACTTGTTTCTCAGCAATGATGGCATTAATTTTTTCATGGGATGCTTCTTTTGTGGGTGGTTTTTTGTCACTTCTTACTTGAATTTTGGTTCGAGGGGCTGATTTCACTGCTAATTCTTTGCTTTGATGGGCAATAACATGTTTTTTCTTCTGCTGTGTTCTATTTGTTTCTATAGTCCTCTCAATTTCCATCGTCCTGGTTCTGGTGGCGATTCCTGGGCTCTTTGGAGCTTTTTTCAGAGGTTTTACATCATCATTATCCTCATCGCTTTGAAGATTAATGACAAACAAATCTCCTTGTGATTCTTCTGATTTCTTTCTAAGCTTTTCTTTGGGATTTTCCTCATCATTCAAATTGATGAAAAAGTTGGTTTCTCCATCATCGACAAGCATCTGGTTTGTTTCTTGGAAAACCGAAGGGTCAGGATGCACAGAAGCCAATGTTTTTTGATGTTGTTGCTTTTTAAGTTTCTTCATCTCTTGTATTGTCTCCTGCAACAGAACTGAAGACGATTTGGTTTCTTTTTCTTGAACAATAAGGTCTTCTTTCTGCACTTTAGTGGGTTTCTCCACTATGGATTCCAATAGTTTATTTTGACTTTCTATTGGTTCTTTGATGTTTTGGATTATGGGCTTGGAAAGTGGTTCAGTTGGTTCATCCTTCATTTCTTCTAGAAACTTGTTATCATTGATGTTCTCTTCAAGCAAGTTTAGATCTTTTTGATAGGTTTCGGTTTTGTTATGGAATTCTGATAGGTTTAAATCCTTCTCTATTTGTTTGATGTACTCATCCAGCGAGAGTTTTTCTAATGAAGGCATTTTTTTCCCACTGTGTTGATCATGTTTTCCTTTGGCGGTCGATTTCTCACCCCCTCTCGTCAATCTTTTTGATGGTCCTTCAGGTGTTTTTTCTGGTGTCTTCTCCTTCTTTTTCTCAATTTCCATAGTTTGCAGCTCTTTTTTCTCATTTCTGGTCTCCTTTTTCACTTTCTTAGTCAATGGCTTTTCTTCTGGATCCTTCTTCAATGGTGAAACCTCGGTAAAATGTTGACTTCTGGTCAATTTCTTCGAATTAGAAGATGTATTCTTGGTGCCCTTGGATTTTGGTTGGGTGGAAGTTTCTTTGGAGGAGGAAAGATGAGATGTGGGATTGAGGGGAGAGAGGGATGGGTCGTTTGTAGGACTATTAAGGTCAATGTAGACGAAACAATTCATTGTAAAGGAATTATATGAGGAAAAATTTGAAATTTGGTTTAATGGAAGAAAGGAAAGCTGAATTATAAAGACTTTGAGATTTCGCCGGGAGGCGGTCAATTTTTTGAGACATAAATTTAAAATATTGGGTGATTTATTAGGGTGTTCTATGGAAAAATTCAGATTTTCAAAAAAAAATATATTCAAAATTTGGTTGTTTTTTCCCGTAACAAAAAATTTTCTCCGAAAATTAAAAACCTTTTTTGTCAAAATTTCAAAAAAACAACTAATTTATTATTTCTCTTCAGTTTTATTCTCTATGAAATAAGAGAGAAAATTATCCTTATTTCTCATAGCCATTTCTAAATTGGCCCTAATCACATCATCCACCTCCACATCCAATTTCTTCATCGTTTGTCTGCTGATTTCATTGGCCACTTCCCATCCACATACCTCCATCAATTTAATTATTTTCTTCCTCCATCTCACCAATTTCAAAGTTTCTTCAATTCTATTTTCACCCAATAACATTTCCACTCCCATTAAAATACCCACTTCCGTTGAATTTTTATCCACTCCCTTTTGTTCGCTGATGATCTCTATTAAAGAGGCCCCTATTTCTTTTATTTCAACACTTCCTGATTCAAATTCCTTTAATATTTTATTGGGCCCTTCATGAACCAAGTGGTCCTCTATAATATCATTGAATTTCGTAAGCATTCGCAAGGTTTTCTCAAATCCATCGGGTAGTTTGGGAGCAATTTCTTTTTCTTTTTGTTCTGAAATTGAAATTTGCATTTGTTTTATTTGATTTTTAAGAGATTCGATTTCATTTTCTAATGCTTTGAGTTTTTCAGGGGAAACCTTTGGCATTTGTAATGATGAAATAGAGTCTCTTTTGACCTGCCGAAATAAAGAGCTTTTTAAGTTGAAAAGGTCCTTTGAAAAATTGATATGTTCATTGGTTTGGAGTTTCCGCATATCCGAGCCATCCTCTGGGGGTTTCTTAATTGTGGCATCCTTTTCATAGGGCACATTGAAATCTTCCAAAAGCTTTTCCAAAGGATTTTCAGTAGAATAGATGCTGATGAGTTTTCCTATGGATTTTAAAAATGTTTTGAAAGAAATCTCTCCGAAAAATTCATAGGATATGAGATTTTGTTCTAAATGGGCTCGCATATAAGTCGTTAATGTCTTGAAAAATGGATGAAAATTCGTTAAAAATTAAATTAAAAAAAAAAGGACCAAAATGTAATTCTTAATTTGTCCAGGGTAATAAGAATAATAAGAGGTGTTGTTTTCAAAGAAGAAGGGGATGGAATAAATTAAAGGCCATATCAAGAGGAAATCTATTTTTGGTATGGGTTTTTGAGACCTCAAATCATTGACATCCATTAATTCTATTAGATTTTGCAAACCATTATTGTTGAGAAACATAAAGATCAAACCTTTAGGGGAAGTTGAGAAGTTGTTTATCTAAAAAATTGGAAAAAATGTCATTTTTGTAAAAATATGCAACCTCGTAAAAGGCTTGCGTTCTTTTTTCAAAGCCGAAAATGCTTCTCAAAATCAATGTGAGTTCATAACCACATTTGAAACAGGCACATGGATGATATTTTAAATAAGCTTCTGGGTCATCCATATCAATTTGGTTGTTTTGGAGGTTCCTTTTCGTAACAGCCATCCATTTTAAAGCAAAGAGGATAATTTGAATGAAAAATTGTTGAAATATCATGGCTATATCCTTGGTCTCTAGCTTTGAAATGCTTAAAGATTTTTGTTTTTTTGATAAAAATACATAATTTCCATTGGTCATGATACAATCTACCAAAACAAAAAGGTCACCCCTAATAAAAGAAGTCAAGTCAAATGGAGGGAATCCTGTCAAATTATCATTCGCTGTTAAGAGCTTTAATTTGCTGGTGGCCTTTTATAAAAAAAATTCAAGTTAATAAAAAAACAAACAAGAAAAACTCAAATATTTTAACTGTTTCAACCAAACTTGACTCAAAATCAAATTCCCTTAGAGCTATCGATCTTTGTCCAGTATACCCGGTTGTTTCATATCTCACAGGCAAAATTTCCTCTGAGTGGATACAATACCACTGTCAATAAGCTAAAATCTAATAAAAATCCATTTTTGTAAACCTGATCCCATTTCTCAGACCAGCCATCAAAACCAACACAGACAAAATTTCCTAATTTTTTTTTTTTTAAATCTTCCAAATTTTATCAAACCTGTAATCTTCTTTATTTTCCCAAGACGCCAAATTTTTAGTTGATCACGTGCATCGCACCAATTGTTGAGCTTGAAATATGAATCAAAATTTCGCTTATCAGTTGGGCTGTTTGGGATTGTCATGTCAACCATTGAATTATCAGGTTTTCTCTTATTGAGTACATCCAAAATATCACTTTCTAATAAATCATCTATAAAAATTTGAAGGTGAAAAAAAAATGGTTAAAACTTGCCCTTAAAGTTCTCAAGTTTATTCATGAAGATGTTTTATTTTTGATGAACGTCAATTTTTTCTTTTATTTTGTTTTAAATATTTAAAAAATGATAAAATGATAAACTCAGAATATAATGATCATTATATTGAATTTTGGTTTTTTTTTATTACAACAACATTACAATAAAAATGGATTTTATTTTTAATTTCTTTTTGGAATAAAAT
>Ga0302186_10001572_pt1 | contig 18685 bp, 12 predicted proteins | sample II_Bog_E1_2_FD_198782 | JGI IMG/M metagenome (GOLD analysis project Ga0302186, IMG submission 198782) | Peat permafrost microbial communities from Stordalen Mire near Abisko, Sweden - II_Bog_E1_1 | ecosystem: Environmental > Terrestrial > Soil > Wetlands > Peat | place: Sweden: Abisko...
TTCAATGCATATGAACGACTTGATATCATTTTTTGATTGACTGACTATTCATATATAAATATTTATTGCATAGTAATTTGTCATAATTACTGAATATGTCAATTATTTTTCTTTCATTTTACAGATCAATCGACGCTGCCATTAATAATGGAAGATTTAATGAACCCAGCCTTCGATCTAAGCTTTATTCCTTTCCAAATGACAAAACCTTCAGCATTAGTGGCAAAATTGTCCAAACATTTTTCCAGAGTTTTCTTTTTCAAAATAGGTAAAATTTATTCTCCAGCTGTGAACAATTATTCAAATCCATCAAGATAAAGTCTTTATCCAAGCGGTCCATCAGGTACTAATAGTTCAAACTGCTTGTGATCCTTATCTGAGGAACAAACAACCATGCCATTGCTTACAAAGCCACCAACTGGCTTAGGTTTTAGGTTAGCCATTACGATTACTTTGCCTTTCATATTGTGTATGGGAACATGCTCCTGCAATCCAGACGCAATTTCTCTTAATTCCTTGCCAACCAAAATTTTTTAGCAATAAAGATAAGTCGACTAGGGATGCTTAGAATATGATATTTTGTACCTTCCAGCAGTCTACTATTTAAGAAATTCTGAGATCTACTTCACTAAACAGTAAAATATCTTGATCAGCACCCTCAGGCAACTTTGATTTTTAAGGCTGATTTTTCCCTGATTGATTGTTTGCATCTCCCTTTTTCTTTTTTTGAACTTACTTCTTCTTTTCTTCTTTTTTCTCGGGTACTACCTGCTATACTTTGACAAGATTCTAGTTGGTTGAAGTCACCAATTTAGGTTGATTTACAATTATTTGTTCATCTGGAAGTAATCCCTCTCCACCAGTATTGGCTTATAGTCTCATAATCAGTCTATTCAGGAGAGAAAGTGTTTTCCCGTATCTTGACATATTAATTAAATATCTATAATGCTATCATATAATAAATCTATATAATTTGATTTACTTTTAACTATTCCTTTTAGATTATTTTAAGACTATTATTTATATCATTTTTTTCTTTTAGTTGATGTGAGAATATTTTTTTTAATGGTGGTCAGTTCTGTCATCAAATTAAAAGATGTATCATCGTCATCTGCCTAAAAAAATTATCTTTAGAGCTTATTTGTATCACCTAAAATATCAATGAAATCGTTTTTTTAAGTGGCCTTCTTTTATAAAAGATCTTTGGCCCCTTTTAATACATTTTATCTGAGAATTTGCATTTATTTTTGCTACTATTCAGTTGCTCCTTCAGTCTTAAAAAATGCAGTCTTTTTTTTACCAATTTTCTCTAACAACTCTTAAGCTTATTTTAAAGACTCAACTTTTCTTTGATTCATGTCAAATATTAATTTCCAACTTGGATCTCCTCCCAAAAGTAATGATCCAAGTTTTTATCCATTTTGTATGCTCCATATATGACAGCAACAATCGAAGGAGGAAGTGATAAAAGCTTAGTTTTCTTCAATAAGTTCAATAGAAGTTATTCCATCAGTATGCGCACTGTTAATTTGGATTCGAATTGTAATCATATCCTCATTAAAAGATTCTTGAGTAGTTCGATGAATTTAAGTTAGCATTAGACTTTATTCGCTCGGATTTTGAGACATAAAAGATTTCTAAGTTATGGAATATTTACCATCGAACCTCCTTTGTTATCACGACGACGAGATAGAACACTCTTTTATACTTTGGTTAAAATTAGGGCCTCCATAAAAGTACCTAAATACCATCCTTGAATGTTTCCAAATTAATCAGCCAATAACAAGATCTGATAATTTTTGTCAAATTTAACAGCAGTAATTGGGAAGGATTCTAAAACTTTAGTCATTGACTCGGTCATATATTATTTTTCTATCATGATTTTATTTTTAAATTTACTATCGCCAATTGCATAAAAAGTTGCAAGGCCTCCAGTATTTATGCTGACCAAACATTAATATGGATCTAAAAAAAGAACGTGCTTAATTTAATTTTACCTCTCCCTGGGAAGAACTTAATGCCTATAACTTACCAAGTTAGTGATAATTGTATGGCCATCATCGCTACCTGTTGCCAATATTTAATTTCCCATTCTTACGGCCACTGTATTACATCCTTTTTTGTGTTGCTTCATCACATATCTCACTGAACTCTTTGCATCTTCTGGAGAATCCTCGTCATGAATAAATACTTATGTGCCCATAGAAACCGATATTATTCTTCTTAGATCTTGGTATCTTTCATCGTTGAGTTCATTCTTATCACTACTCCAAAATGCTAAAGCTGTTACTGATTGCTAATGCTTTTGAAAATCTTTCATTCGAGCACCATTTCTAATATTTACAGTAAAAATGCACCCTCCACTGTCTCCTACAAATAATTTTCGCTCTCTATTATCAAGAATCACTGCTGTTAGATCATGTGTGCATAATTATCTATACACACTCATAAGTTTTCCTGTTTTGGCATCCCATACTTTAAGTGAATCAGGATGCATGGTGATAATGCACAAAAGAGTTGCATTGTATATAGCATTTAGGCAAGGTTTTTAGTCAGTCAAGAGTTGATCTTTAGGTTCATCATACTAAAAATAATGTAATCTTTTCCCTCCACATATAATTCTCTTTTTCATTGATTGATTCGTAGTATTAGAGGAGTAAGTGAGGCAAAAAGATGCGAGCTAATCTAAGGGAGCATTAAAAGTTTGAACACAAAGAAAATTACGAACATCCCAAATTTTTACCATACCTGATGTATCGGCCGTTATAATTTGAGGTGTTTCAGGTAAACATTTTACTCCGACAAGAGGATGATTATGTCCTCTTAAGAGAAAGATCTTATCTTTAACATATGTATTCCAAACAAAGGCTTAATGATCTAAACCAGCTGATAATAAACACTGATTCATTTGAGAAAAATCACACCATGCCAAAGAATACACTCCCTTATCATGTCCTCGAAGTTCTTTTTTTAGTTGGTGAGTAGCACTATCCCATAAGCAAATATTTCCTCCTAAGCATGCTGAAACTAGAGTCTGTTGTGTGTCAATAGCCAAAATATCGCCTATAGGACTGGAATGACCTTCTTGTTGTGTATCTGTTTTATAAAAAGGATTCCATCCTGAAATAGTCCCTTTTTCTTTGAGAGTGGATGCATCATATATATGGATAATTGCATCAGAACCTCCAGTATAAAGTAATTGCTTATGAGAATTCTTCCAATTCGCATATCTAATTTTTAATTGAATTTAAGGCACAGAAACAATTTGCTTTAAAGTAAAGCTAGACGCATCCCAAAAATTGAGAGTAAGGTCATTGGAAGATGTGGCAATAAGATTTTGATTTTCCAAAAATTAAAGGTCTAGTATTTGTCCTTTATGAGCATTGACCTAATACAAAAGAGAAGATGTATTGGCATTGTAGACTTTAAATCTCGAGCTTTCTTTTTCCAAGAGAAAGATGTTTTTTAATTTTTAAAAATAATATAAATTCTCAATGCCTGTTTCATGTTTTTACTTATCAGTGACCTTATCACTTATAAAATAGTTCTTTATAACGTTTTTAAAGCTGCGATCGTTTCTGAGCAATCCAAGCTCAATAATGTGATTACTGAATTATTCCCACTCCATTGATTAATCTCCATTGACATCAACTTCCTTAAAAAAATCAATGAGAGCAAGAGTTAATTTAACTTTTAGTTTGGGGTTGCTGCGGTCGTAATCAAGTTGCTCGAGCATAACTGATAAAAATTATTCAATTGACAAGCCCTTCTCTTTTTATTGGAAGCGCTTCTAAATCAAAGACATCTTCTTCCTATGGAGCATTTGAAGAATTTAATTTTCTGTAATTTCATCAGTGTCATTTAGCTACCCTTTCTACATTTAAATTAATATAACTCCAATAAATTAAATGAAATTTTTGTATAGATCAAGGCATATCGATATCTGCCATGGTTAGTTGAAAAGGATTAATGCTATGCAAATCTACTTGACTTGGAAGGGCAACACTCGGATCAATATTATTGTAGGGTGAAGATAAAGTCGAACTGTTCATATATAAAGAAGAAGCATTATTAATATCCGAATTAGTTGAATTATTTTCCCAGTAGGTCTGATTATTTTGCGCAAAATATATTCCAGATCCATTTGTTTAATTTGTAGTGTTACCCTCAAATGATGAATTAGAAGAATTAAAGCCACTTTCAATTTCAATTTAGTCGACTATACTCGATGTCTAGTTAGTTTACTAGGTTGAAACCATATTTGTTGAGTTAGAACTGTGATTAGCTGCAGGGTCGCTGCTTATTTGAATTGTCAGTTAATGCTAGTAACCTCTCAGATAATAAAAAGGGCTTCTTTCTCCGATAATTGCATGGTTGGTGATGAAAAATTGAAAAAATGCAATTATTATTACAAAAATTATTCTTCTTCTCATTTTTATTGTTTGCACGTATATATATTAATATTATTTTCTAGCTATAGAAATTTAAAGTAAATGGTTAGTATGCAGAATGGTAAATAATTAAATTTGTTCACAATGGACCAAGCTTTTATTTATTATATCCCATTTATGAAATTTTATTATGTTAAAAATCATTTTCTTCTCCTTTTCTTTTAGATGCTCTTGAAGGTAATACTCTTAAATTCAGGCGATTCCGTTTTTTATAAAGTTTAATCTTCGAACAAATAAGGATTAAAGGCTCCTTCTGCTTTACTTATGCCTTCTTCTTCTTTTATACCGATGTCATTATATTATTCATCCTTTCGCTTCAAAAGAGAAATTTTCTTTTTCTTTTTCTTTTTTAACTTGTGAGGCGGCTCAATTTCATCTCGACTGAAAATATTTTGCGCCATAGTTATTCTAAATTATTCCCCTTCATCTTTATTTGGGCTTAATTAAATATCTTTATGCAGCTAAAATGTATCTTTTTGATCGATCCATTTCAGCTCTTCATCCTCTTATTTCTTAACCATCTGCCTATCTTCAGTTTAAATGAGATAGAAATTCAACTCGTTTCTATAAATATAAACAAGATGAATAATATCGATAACTAGCATTGCAAAGCATATTATAACAGTTGCCAGAGCATAGTTAAAAAGTTTTTGGTAAAGAACCATAAAAGGCTGCATAATTACAACCATAGTAGTTAGATTACTATCTGGACAATTCAGATTGACTGCACTTTTAAACCAATTATAATTTGAATAAAGCAATATTACATTTGCAAGCTAAATACCAAATATTGTCACTTTGGCACTGATATCAATAATATATCGACTCAAGGCAATCCAAAAATGTTTTAGCAAATATTTTTGTTTATATCCCACGGGATAGACTGCACTATTGATAATTCTTCGTAATGTCAGCACAAGAATTTCAAGTATAATAATGATGAGGCAGACTGTAACACCTATCAAATAATTTTGATAAGTGGTTTAATATGAAAAATTAAATTGTTTTATTGCATTTGGAATACTAAATCTGTTATTAAAGGTATGGCGGCATTTGTATGTCCATCCACTCAAAGAAGCGAAACCAAACAGGTAATTCCAGTTGCCAGGATTCGGAAATCCGGCAATGTATGTCAAAGCCTAAAGATTCGAATTGCTTGCATAGAAAGATATCTAAGTCATTGAATCGAGCTGATTATATTGTCCAACTGAAGCGCAGCCTCTAGCATAATTTAAGAGAATAAAATCTGAATGATTTGGATCAATTCCTGTATCTTGATCCATCTCACAAAATTCATATTCAGATACTGTAAATTTGATAAAGGGGTATGAATAAAAAGAATAGGGTGATGTTGAATTATAGCTGACATACAGAGGATTTAAAATGTTATTGCTGTCTGTTACTACTGAATAATGATCTTCTAAAGAAAATGGGGAAAAAGAAATATTGACATAAGGACATGGACTACCGTTCGGCATGATGACTAAAGCTTGAGAGCTTCCACAAATAGTATTAGTTCCATCATATTTACTCTCAGTTGCAAAGGACACACTTGATCTCTGTAAGCAAATGAGCCCATAATTTTTCCAGTTACTGGCAAATATTGGCTGTTTATTGAACATGTTACTACATCCTGCTTGAATTAGCCCTGGAGAGCAATATCCCATTAATACGAAACTCAAATTGGCACTTGTATTACAAAAGCATCCGTATGTACTTCCAGACCATTAAAAATTTATCGCTTTTTCATATCCCAATGGGCAAGTTGTATTGCTACCATTGACGACAGTGATACCAATGATAAATCCTAAATAAAATCAAAGATACCTTCTTGCCATTCATTGGCTACTTGATTGGCATAATAATAATTATCAGTGGTTAAAAATTGATTTGTAGGTGTCCAAGAGTTAACTGCGAGTACTGTGGTGGCAATGAAAAAAGCGAGGATGGTGAATAGATATACCCAAAAAATGATTCTTTTCTTTTTAGTCAGGTTGACATCTGTCTCAATGTTCATTTGAGAAGAGTGCTCTGAAGTTTATCCGTGTTTTGATTAGTTGGGAGAGAGATCTAAACCTTCTGCAGCCATATCATTTTCATTTTACATAGCAGATATATAATTATTAGTTTGCCAGACAGATTATAAAATCCAAAAGGCATATATATTGGCACTTTAAAGATTATTGAGCACATTATTTTATCAATAATCTTAATTTAAAAATATTATTCTTCAATTCTAGTAATTAATTTTTTATTATTGTTAAACATTACCTGATTAGAAGATATTTTTATTTTATTTTATTTACTTCAAAATTATCAATTCAACATGCCTCAAAATATTTGTAACCTCAAAATTCATATTATCTTCGATGGATCAAATAATAATCATTGACCAAAAAGGTGGAATCCTCCAATTGCATTGCCAATACCTCCAATAGCATTTCCAATGCCTCCAAGACCTAAGCCAGAACTTAGCTGAGAAGTGGCTCCCCCAAGAATTCCATTAAGTGCTCCTTCCGGACTTATTTTTTGAAAAATAGCTTCAACATTACTGATGTTGAACTGCTTTTTTATTTAATCCATAATGGCTCCTTGATTCTTGCTTATTTGATCGGCAAATTCTTATCCAGCTTTCTCTTTGACAACGTGCTGAATTGGTTCTGGCAATTCGTCATACACTGGAATCTTGGGTTTTTCGTCATCAATCTTCTTTATCATTCCTTTTTTTTTATTGTCGATCTCTGTCAGGGTATTAGTTTTTTAGGTATCGACGCGATTTAAAGTTGCCTTCTTGATCTATACAATTTTATCTTGAAGAGAGTTGAAACCTGAAAATTCATTAATACTTTGTCCTTTCATTTTTTCAATAGCTGGTATTCCTCCCGGAACTGTAGAATTGACCTTGTTTTTCAAATCATCAAAGATTCCTTTGAGAGCAGTAGACTTATCATCAACAATATTGCTGGTCTTGGTTTAAAACCCCTGAAACACCTCTTTGGCTTTATCAGTGAATTTTCCAACTTCTTCATTAACCACATCTTTTGATTTTTCAGCCACCATAAAGCGAGTAAAGGTTTATCCATACTTTTCTGTGAACTCTTTGAAGACATCTCCACTGCAAAGACTAGCAACTGGACCCATCCCTTTCTTCGAATCTAAAATAAATAAAATAAAATAGGGTTAATTAGCATGTATGGCGATAGTAAACTGTATCGCAATATAAATTCGTTAATTATCTATGAATACAAGCAACTAAAATATTCTCCAGGCTTCACCAAAATTTAAACAACCAAACACTATTCAAGGATCGCAAGGTAATAGTCCAAATAAGATAAAGGAGCCAAAGTATAGGTGCCCAAGTTGTCATGAACATTCGCAAATATTGTACTATGCCTGTTGTTTCGAATTTGCATGTCAAAAGTGCTATGATACCTCTCATTTTTTAACCTGTGGCAGACAGTTTAACAAATTTATAGTAAATATAACCTCCCCTGATACTGAAAATATTATCAGTCAATCTAAAAAGAAAAAATCAATTCCTTTCCAAAAATGCAAAAGATGCGATCAAAGTACTGATGCTTTTGAATATTGTGAACAATGTAAAATAAATCTATGTCTTAACTGCTCTGTGACAATTCATAGCAAAGGAAAATTTAACTTTCATAAGAGAATAATGCCCTAGGAAATATAAAAAAAGAAGAATAATTCGACACTCGTGACTTAACATTTTTAAAAATAAGAAAGTTTTTTGAAAAGATCACAAAAATAAAATGTAGAATATTATGAATATGGTCCAAAGGCTCGATAAAAAATGGTTAAAACAATTGGCACTCCAATCAAGAAAAATAAAAGTATTGTGAAGCCTCTCGCTAATAATCAATAAATGTATACAAATGAAAAATAAAATATACAAAAATCAACTCTTTTAAGTTACAGAGACAAAAGTATCATAAAAACCGGTCATTGCCATCATAGCTCAGCTATATTTAGTTCAGCTTTAACTCCGGTAGAGCCAAGAGGATACATTTGTAGTATCCATAATAAAAATCGTAATATTTTAACATAAAATTTGGATATAGTCTGCAATGATTGCTTTTAAGAGATTAAAAACTCAACCCTTAAAATAAAAACTCTGTAAATGATGAATTGGTTATAGAATTAAAATAATTTGAAAGATCTTTCTCTTAGTCTGAATTCGATTTTACAAGAATTGCATGTAAAAGGCAATGATTTATAACTGTAATTCGATAAATATAAGCAATTAATTTATGAGCAATATTTAAGTAAGCAAGAAATGCTGGAGAATAGATATAAAACAAATCTTGCAAGTATGGAAAAATGGGAGAAAATTTATAAAGAAAATGTGAGTACAATTATCAGTAAATCTCAACAAATAATTGATTGCCAGAATATCCCAATAATCCTTTAATCAGCTGAAACATATTATACTAACTAAATTAAACAAGAAGCCTAAAAGATCTATAAAATAAAGTGCCTGTTGAAATTCTAGGAGATTAATAGATTGAAAAAATAATTTAATAATCAACAAGAACAGTTTCAATTCAAAATAAATGATATCAATAGTTAATAATTTGAAGATGTCTTACGGAATTTTGCTTTTATTCGAAAGAAAAATGATCTTGATGGAGCCTTCCAAAAAAGTCTCAGTAAAATTAATCAATCAAATCAACTGAGGCAATCTAGACTGTCCAGTTCCAATATGACCACGAACCAAAAAATTGTTCAAAGAGATAATAGCTCAATAAAATCCAATTACTATGATCTTTCTAATGGTAATAATAATGCAAGAAGGAGTGTGTCAAAGTCATTTATTAAAGAGGATTTGATTAAAGACATTTCACAACGCATACTTTTTCCCAAATAGGGGGCAAGCGACAATAAAAATAAATTACTTCAAAATGCTAATCCGAAGGCATAAATTGCTAAAAGCAGTCAATATTTTTTTGAAAATGTACCTGATAATCGAGGAAAATCCAGCTTTAATAAAAAATAGCAAAATGATAAAGCCTAAAAGCAGAATTTTCCGTCCAAAGAGGTTAAATATATTAATCTCGACCATTTTCTAACTTAAAAATTATAAAAAAGGACAATTGAACTTTAAAAAACCAATAATGCTACTTCCACAGGTATGACTGAATAAACAAGAAGAGAATAAATTTATCTTTAAAAAATCCCTTAGGCTGCGAGTCAGCGGTAATTAAATTATAAGCAAGGAGGAATTGTTGATACTAAGATGATTAATTCCATTTGCATGGAACAAAATTTTCCAAATAAATTAGGTTCCAATTCCAATTCTATTAGCAATTGCGCAAGTAGTGTAAATTCTAGCGTGTACAATCAAAAGAATAAGAGAAAATCAGATTATTTATAAATGAGAGACCGCCTCAGAAAACCTAACACAATTTATAAAATAAGTAAGTGATATCAATATTTTTATACAAAACTACCTTATTTGATGATCCTATATTTTCTAAACTAATTAAATTTAATGTAATTCACATTTTTTAATCCATCACCTTCATAATATCATAAAGTTTAATGAATATCATTAAAAATTTAATTATTAACAGCATGGTGATTACAATATAAGTAAATAATAATATAGAAAAGTTCTGATTAATAAAATAACAAAATAGTTCAAATTAATTTTGAGATACTTGTTTGATTTGAGAAGATCATAGCTTTAACTCAATTCCACAATTCATTCCTTTGTAATCTTTTAATTTTTACTGCATCTTTTTAATATTGTTTATGAAAAAAGTTAAACGACTGCTTCCCAAATAACCCATCTGCTTTAGGATCAAACTGTTTACAAAATTTCCAAATAATTAAAACTGTCTGTCACTCAACATATCTTCATGAGCAAAATTGCCCTTTGACTTGATGTTGTAAGTAATTGCGAAATAAATATTTTTTAGGGGTTGCCATTTTATATCGCTTGATTCTGACGTATAAAAAGGGAACATTGTGCTGAGATGATTTTCAAAGCATTATTTTTATTTTTGGGAGTACTCCACTGCAGCCATTAGGGACTCTAAATAAAATGCCTAATACCTTGCTTAATAATTCTCAAAAAAATATGAGCTTTCATAAAAGCCATGAGATAGAGTTCATTGAATATTTTAGGAATATTTTTCTCCATAATGGTAATGGCTTCCTCAATTTTTTTTTGTTTTATCAGCCTAACAATTTCTAAATTAAAATATCTTTACCCAATCTTTCATTTAATAAAAAATTCTCATTTTAATTCATAGGCTCTAGCATTTCATTTTGAAGTTCCTAGTTGTAAAAAAATTATCTATCTATCTTATTGCATGTCTACCATCTTATTGCATTGAAAATGGAGCATTTGAAATGTTAGATAGCATTGAACATTTTCGATGAGGAGATATCAAGTTATCGTTTTATTCAGCCACCATTTCAGTATTCTTTCTTCGAGCTTATTGTTGATCTATTTAGTGTTCTCCAATTATTTCGGATAGTATTCTGTTTCTGATTTGGCTAGGCTCCTTCATCTCTTCATCTTCTCCCATTTTCATCATTCCAGTCATCTCCTTGCTTTCAAGAGTTATATTTGGATGAACAATAGCTAAATTTTTAGCCAATCTCTTTAACTTATGAAATTATATTTTTTTCTAATTCACTAAATGTTGCCATTATTACATAAATTTAAGGTTGTGTTATATCCATTAAACGCAAGATACTCATGAACTAGAGAATAAACTTGATGATTTGGTACTTATTATTTTTTTATTTATTATTCAACTAAAATTTATGCATTGTTACTTTCTTGCTGAATTAAATCAGCATATTATTGGATTTTATACTTGAAGTCACCTATACAGAACAATACTCTCACTTTTTCATTTTAATTGCTTAGACCAACTGCCGGATAAAAATCATTCCATCCCCCAGGTATTTCTATTTTGCTTTGAAAAATATCTCCGTTTTTAGTTGCAAAAAATTCTCTTTTATAACAGTTAATGCCTATTCCTAATCGATCGCCAATTTTTAATTTTTCCGCCAATAATAATGTACTGACCTAATATATCATTTTTGCTACTTTTTTTTTGTTTAGATAGAGATCTCCCTTTTGGTATCCGAATGATGTATTCATTTTGCCCAGAAATTGCTTCGTATTGCTGTCTCGGGACATTAAACCAATATTAATATTATCCTCTTCTGTCACTCCCAAGATTTAAACCTCAAAATATGTAATGCAGTATTCGATGTTAAGTGAATTTTCAGCGCGAGTGATCTGTAATTGAACTAATTTTACTGTAGGTTCAGCATCAGAATCTTTGCACTCGATGACATTGGCTAGTTCATTGATTAAGATTGCAGGTAACTTCTTGTTGATAAGTTTGTTTTGCCAATTTTTGATTTTTTTGAATTAGAACACACGGTTCAATTGAGCTTGCTGTTCAATTTGCATAGTTAGTCTAACAAAATATTATAATTAAATATCATGTGTATAGCATAATCGTGATTAATATTCATATAATAGAATGAACTATTGATTATTCAATAAAGCATTAAAAGAATGGGTTTAAATAAGTTTTTATGATATAGATCATTTCTTTTTTCAGAATAGCTTTCTACGCTTGGTACTATCTGGTGTGTAGTTCTCAGATTCGTCATCCTATTAGATTTAACTAAAAGATCTAACGAATCTGTTTCCTTTCATAACGGGTAAATCGAATTCCTCCTGATCTTATTCGGAAAAGGCAGGAATGCTAATTTACTCATCATTTTCATCCTCATCGTAAATTCCCTCGGCACTCAAGAACACTGTTTTTGAAAGCAATTTTATAAAAGAAGTAAATTACTCTCTTATGATATTGCTTTATCTCTTGTCTCCCTTGATCTCATGTAGATTAAGGTATTTAAGCTTCTTAGAAGAAAATAACTCTCTAGCTATCTACTCACAATTCTTTTCAGAAGCTTATTTGATTTCAGAAATATTGGAATCATAACGATTTGTATCTTTGTAGCAGGCATTTTCATCTTCCTCAAATCCAAAGAAACATTTAAATTGTGGGAAAAGGCTTGATTTATTTTTTCGGGTTTAACGGTAATGTAAATATCTTTTTTCCCAAATATTGTGAATTACATACACGAGTTAACTGAAAACCTTTTCATTAAAAAGGACCATAAGTTCAACCAGAAGTCCACATATCTCAGTTTCCTGTTGAAGATCATGAATAAACTTGTTTTTCTCTTTAGATTTCAGGAGTTTATTTTCTTTCAGAACTTTTTCAAGAACTTTTTCTTCTCCCATGTTTGGTAAAGTCACAAAACGATAAAGATTATCACAATTGAATCCTTTTTATTGATCCATAAAAAAGTTTAGAGAATTGTCTAATAAGTTAGTTGAAAATCTCCAGATGTTTTGGGCATGCTTTGCTTGGCTTCCAAACTCAAAGCTGCTCTCAAAGTTGTTGTCCAGTTAGAGCGAATTTGTTGAGCCTGATTTGATAGATCCTGGACTGTTTTCTGAAGTGGTTGGGAGACTGTGACACTTTTCATGATGGAGACTCGAAAAGTCTTCGTCATCAAAGTTGGCTTGGGTTTCATAATTGAAGTTGTAGAACATTGGATTCTTTGAGAAAGTTATTTTATTGATATTAATTATTGAAAAACTCATTTTATTTATAGTCACCGACTTTACTAATAAAAAATATTGAAAATTAACGATTAAAATAATACCCATGAAACAAAATCTTGGAAATGATAAAATTGAAAATGAAACTTCCTCCCAACTGTAGAACAAGGAACTTATCTTAGAAATCTTGTTTTATATTTAAATAATGAGATGATGATATCCTATTCTAAGAATATATTTTTAAAAATTATTTGTAGGCATTATTCTATCAATGAATATTTATGATTAGTCGCTCTATTTTTGGAGGTCTGATCTCGATCCCCATCAAAAGATGAGTCAACTATTTATAAATAAAAAAATATTGATTGAAACAGATGTGTGGCCAATCTCGATAATATTATCAATCTGGCTATTAGATTTGGATATGGTGATATTCAAATCAATATAATGAATTAATCTCTAAGTTTTATGCTGAACGATAAATATTTATTGGATCTTAGTTTAATATTCCTGAGATATTATAATTAACGTATTTCCAATATAAAATATATTTTAAAGATAATTATCATCCGTTTTCTTATTCGATTTGGTTTCCAACCAAGTTTTGATCAATATATTATTTTTTTAACCGGTTCTTGAGTTTTATTAGCTAATCCTCCTATTCTGATTTATTTCTTTCCTTTCGAAAAACTTTTTTCTTTGCATGTTTTCCGGAATTATCAAGCTATTTATTATTATCAACTTTCATAAATTTATTCTTTTCATTTTCACCTTTCGCTTTTTCTTTATCTTATCGCATCTTTTTAAATGCTTTGTCATTATATCTTTAATGGATATATATCCGAATTAAGGCTAAAACTCCCACTAATATCAGGAGGCCCTCATAGCCAATTACAATGTAGTTCGCTATAGCATCGCTAAAAGAAATGTAGTTAAGTAAAATAAGAAAACCCACAAAGATTAAAACCGCAATCTGGTTGATGATCAAAAAAACATTATGAGAGTTTAAGTAATACGGGCAGTATTTTATCAAGAATATTGTGTAGATGAGTACAACTGCAGCTATGATTTCTTTTCCATAGATAAAAGTACTTCCTCCAATCATCAGCAGCCCAATGGTTAAGTAATATGCTAAAAAATAACTAACATATCGATAATAAAATCCTTCCACTTCATCGTAATGATTACTACTTCTCCAATTTGCATACATTTAGAAATTTGTATATAATCCAGAGTAAAGTATGACTAGTAGAGTGAGAGCGATCATTTCGGGAGGCAATTGATAAATGAGTTCATTTGCTGATTGCGAATTACTTAAATAGCTGAAAAAAAAGAGATAGAGAGAAAACATTGAGAGAATAAATACGTAATTTGAAAGCATTCGAGTCAGAAATACGAATCTTTTCTCTAAAGCATATTAGGTTGTACCCTTTTGAGTGATTGGGATCATTTGTAATTTTTTTAAATATCTCTTGACCAGTTTATAAATCACCCATCCTATTATTATTAAACCAATGTGGATCATTGTATTTAAGATAAAACTTTTGGATAATCCTAATCGGATGAGATTTCCTGAGAGCATTCGAACGTTGGGATAATTTGAGAAGGGATTATAGAAGTTTATATATTTTAAGCTATTAATGTTATATATAGCTAAAGGACTTGATTTCGGATCTATGTATCGAATAAAGAAGACTATTTGTACAATTTGAATGGTTTCAAGTCCAATCATTTTATGAAAAACGATGGAAAGAAGTAGCTGCAAAAGATAAACGCCAACTATCACATAGCCAATATTAGAAATCATTGATTCCAGGTTGTTTGAATTGTTAATAATGATGGGCTAATTGGAGCCTTTCATTTAGAAACTCAAGGTTGATGGTGATTGATTGACATAGATGGGATTATAAGCAAGTGCAAAAGATACTTGCTCGCCTTCTAAGCTGGTATTATACTCAGCAAGGATCTGAATATTTCCATTTTAATCATAAGAAATACTCGAGTTAAAATGAATATTTCCAGGACCATTATTACTTATTATCATGCTAAAATAATTAGAAAAATTCATTTTACTAAGCTTTGATAGAACAGGTGAGATTGATATTAAAATTTATACCTAGTTTTTACCTTGAACCTTTAGTATATTTTATAATGTGAGAATAATTGGTCCGATATAGACGCAAACTGAACGGGAATTTATTGTACCGTTAGCACATTGATAATTATACTCAGTCTGACAGGTTGAAGAACAGCCATCATTGCTGAAAAGATTACCGTCATCGCATTAGGCATAAATGACTCTGCTATCTCCGCATATTTCTATACAATTTGAGTTTTGAAGTGAAAATCCTAATATGCAGACGCAGGTATTATTAACAAGTTGCATGTAATTGGAAGTGTCACAAGCAAGACAGTACGTAATATTGTTAAATTTTTGAGCACTAATGCACCCCAAACATGAGCAAAAACTATTTACAGAATACAATCCAGGATTGCAGAAGCAAGTATAGTTATCAGAGCCAAGATAAAAATCAGAGGAACAACTACTGCAAAAAGATGAGTTGGAGCAAACGTTACAATTTGGAATTGCTGAGCATGCAGCACATGTAGTGGGACCAAGAAGAAAAAAGCCAGGAAAGCAAGCTTGACATGATGCATTGTTAATACATTATGAACAATTTGTTATCATTAATTGACATATTTGACATCCAGTGACATTTTATAATCCAAATCCATATTAGCATACAGTACAACTCAAAATATTTGTGCAGTTTAAGCAATGAGATAAATACTGGGTACAGTTTAGGCATATTCCATTGGGTACATCAAAGAAATAAGTTGGATTGTCACATAAAAGACAAGTGCTGCTATTAATACACTGAGTGCATCCAGCTAAAGGAACATTACAATTTTAACAGCTGAAGGTGTTATTAGCAAAAAAAGGATCAGCGCAGAGAATGCATTGAGTATGAGATTGACATTATTGGCAATTATTATCAATAAGAGAGCAATCATAGTATTAAACCATGCAGAAGATAGTGAGATTAATGGGAAAATCAGTTACATTAACAAAGATAATTGCACTTACATTTAAAGAGGCATCATACTCTAGAGTGAATCCACTGTGAGGAAAAGTGAGTGTTCTTTCTCCAATCATGCATTTTCTGTTGGACCCCATGTCGTAGTAGTCTGGCCCGACAGAGGTTGCATTGTTAAGATTATCATAAAACGAGCTATGTGATTTAAAAAACCAGAATATATTAGCTGCTGGCGAGGGCGGTAGAGAATAAAAAAATATTAGATATCCAACCTATGATAAAGCATTATCTCCAGTAGTCTAGAGTTTATAACAAAAGGTAGGTGATGTACAGCCAGCATCTTGAATTGTTACAACGTAATCAGGCACAGTGGTTGGTATTGAAGTTCCTTGATAAATTTAAAACGAATGCAAAAAATAATAAGCGCTTACTGGTCCGCTTGTTATTGTTGAGGTTTGAGTAAATACAGAGCTACTAGTCACTTGTGTATAATTATCTCCAGGGGATCCATTTAATCCTAGGCTGGTTTGAACTAAATCCATTAATTATTACGATCGCTGTACAATTATAAAGATCCACTTGCTTCATTTCCAATTAGAATGAGATAGACTCCAACCTGTCCAATGGTTGTGTCGCTGTTAGTAATATGAAGCTGCAATATATATTCAGTGAAGGAACGTGATGAGATAGTAGTTTGAAATCCCACACTCAGAGCATTCATACTTTGAAAACCAGCTAAAATTATGCCATCGGACATAACATTATCATGAATATCCATTAAAGCACAATTAAATAAGGAGTCTTGATTTACAGTTGATGAAAAGTATGAACTCGATCCTGATGGGGATAAGATGAATTGATCTCAGTTAAAATATATTTACAAGCAGCGAACCAGCGACTAGGAACATAACTCCAAGGCGGGACAGATTGAGCTAAATTGATCAAAAAAATCACCATTATAGCTGAACAGATATTTCTTAGCATGAGGAAACAAGAATTAATAATAATATCTACAAATAAATTATTCAATAGCAAGATATCAATCAAATCATTTTTGTTGCTGCAGTAAATAACAGGAAAAGAATGTTCAATAAACTTAAAGCTTCAGTAATTACTTTAGTCTTGAATAAATGGCTGCTAGTTACTTTTGTTCCCAAGATTTATTGATCAACGAACGGGTTCATCACAAAACGCCAAAGAGGAGGAAATAGAGCTAAAAGTATACCATCGACAAAGCCGAAGGGAAATTTTGGCATTTTGTCTGAAAGTTCAAGACTTGTATAAATTTTATAAGCATTCATATGATGATCTGAATGTCTCTGAAATCTGAAAATAAGCCAATTATGAACTTGGTTACAATCTGAATTCCATGAAGAGATTTAGTTTATTTATTTTTTATCTATATCCTCTCTAAAAATCAATCCGTAGTGTTAAATGTATTCAATTATTTCTAAAAATGCGAAGCCTGTAAGCCCCACTGATAGCATAAAGCCAACTTTCTTTAAAGCTGGAATATAATTTCCATATTCATGGAGAGCATGAATAAACAAAACTCCTAAATAAGTCCAATTCAATGCCATGCACAGAGCAAATATCCTTTTGCTATAATTAAAAGTAAATTTATGAGCAGAAAAAAATGCCTTTATAGTATAGGAAAAGACGTTTTAGTCTTTAGGGCTTGTGATGGGGTCTTTAGAAGTTCCAACGTATTTGTGATGAAGATAAAGATGCTCGATAGGATATACTGTAAATTGAAACAAAGCCATATTTACATAGCCAATTGCTCTAAAAATAAAATCAGGGCGATGAATAAGTTCATGAGAGGCATCGATTGACGGTGATATCAAATAAGCAAGCATCAGTCCGAAATGAAAGGTCTTTTCTGCACTATAATTTTCAACTGGATATTATAGCCAAATATAGGCCATCATTATCCAAGTCATGAGTACGTTAGCAACAAGTGGGAATGAATGAAAAATATTTCTGTTGTGGGATTTTGAGTTGTAAACAGCTCCTGTGTCTTTGGGTCCAAACTTTCCCAGATAAGGAATGAGGAAAACGTAAGCCAATGCGTATGCTGGTTCATTGGTGTTATAAAGTAAAATTGCTACTCCTGCAAAGAGGATTGCAGACATATAGTATGGTAAGGCATACTTTTCAACAAATCCAATTGGATGATTTTATTGAAGTTTTTATCCTGATGATGTCATATATGTTAATTTAATCAATCTATTAAATTACTTGGCAAATAAATCTTCAAGCTGCACTGAAAGAGATGATAAGTAATATTGAAATATTAAAATTAATTCATAAATGTGTTAAATGCGTTTTTATGATAATATTGGAACTGAATATCATTACTTCACTGCTGGACTCATACCAATATGAAATGCAGAAATTTTCAAATCATTTTAATCATTTTGAGATGAAATCGTTCGTAAAGTTCGATTATTAGAAGTACGAACATATTTTTTATTTGATCCTTCTATTTACTCTATTTTTGATTTTAATTATTCATTCAGGGAATTCTTTCTATGATCTATTCTATTTTTTTCAACATTCTCAATTCT
>Ga0302186_10001577_pt1 | contig 18653 bp, 26 predicted proteins | sample II_Bog_E1_2_FD_198782 | JGI IMG/M metagenome (GOLD analysis project Ga0302186, IMG submission 198782) | Peat permafrost microbial communities from Stordalen Mire near Abisko, Sweden - II_Bog_E1_1 | ecosystem: Environmental > Terrestrial > Soil > Wetlands > Peat | place: Sweden: Abisko...
GCCATAATTGTCACATTTATTATAGCTCTTTAACAAGGACGATTTTTCACCACTCCAAATTGCACTTCAGTTCCATGTTCTCTATTCTCTATTGCTATATCGAAAGTTTCCATCCTACTTTAACACAAAAAGTTCTCAAAAATACGCAGATCGAGATTTCCTTAAAGACAATCTTCTCAATATCAAAGTTAATGATTTTGTCAGAAGGAGATGAGAACTACAATCTTCAATGAACCTGTGGAGATTGATGAAACATTGCTATATAAGATAAAAAAGGGAAATGCTTTGGGCAGATTAGTAAAGATTAGATTCTGGTTGATTGGAATTAAAGGAAGAGTGACAGGTCGATTTGTAGTTTATCGCTTGAGGTTTAGGAATAAAGAAACTTTACATAGAATCATATTAAGACATGTTGCATATGGACAAATAATTTATATGGATTGTTGGAGTGCATATGTTAATAATCGGAGCCATCCACCCCAATTTCATTTATCACAATTTGGGTTTGTGCATTTGTTTGTCGATCACAAGATTGAATTTGTTAGCAGTTTTTCAAATAATATACACATTAACACAATGGAGAGAGTTTGGTCAAGTTTCAAAAAATATATAAGAATATTGAAACCACGAGTGTTTATTATTGAAACTGTCTCCAAGATCTATTTAGAATGACCAGGAATAAAGCTGAAAAATATGAGTTAATCTTAAGAATTTGCTCTAATTTAAATATTTAAAGAAAAAAACTAATAAAAAAATAAGAGTTTTGGTTTTTTTTAATTTTAACTTTTCTCAATGAAAAAGAAAAAAATGAAATTATTTAAGTTTAGAAAAAAATATTTATTAAAAATTATTTTTTTTATAATGTGTTTTTACAAACAAGGAATATTAAATCAGCCATTTGTTTGTTTCATAAAAATCTTAATAAAAAAAAATTTGTTTTATATTTTGGGAAATCTGACTTCTTAATTAAAATATAATTGAATTTATATTTCTTAAAATCTTTTAAAAAAATATCGAAAGATTAACCAAAATGGCTCGTCCTATTGTCACAAAGAAGATCATAAAAAAGCGAGTGAATAAATTCGTGAGGTTTGAATCCGAAGACTTCGGGAAATTGGAGTCCAATTGGAGAAGACCAAGAGGTATTGATAACAGAGTTAGAAGACGCTTCAGAGGAAATAAAAGAATGCCACACTCTGGTTATGGATCAGATAAAAGAACCAAGTTTGTTCTTCCAAGCGGATTCAAAAAATTCGTTGTTTGCAACGTAAAAGATTTAGAAATTTTGTTAACAAATAATAGAGTTTTTTGTGGCGAACTCGCTCATAATTTGTCCGCTAGAAAAAAAGCGATCTTGGTGAAAAGAGCTGCTGAACTTGATGTCAGATTAACTAATGGAAAGGGCAAACTCAAGGTAGAAGAAAAGAAGCCTGAAGCTGGAGCTAAATAAATATAAACCCTATATTTCTTTCTCAGGATCAAGACATTATTTTAAGAAAAACCTTAGATTTAAAAAATACATCATTTTCTTTTCTAATATTTAAGATTTTTTGATGAAAAAATAACTGCAAGAAAAAAGTTTCTGTTTTGTTAAGAAAAAAAAAACATTTTCCATTTTTTTTGCCTTTATGTTTTTTCGTATCCAAGCCAAAGAAAAAATTAGATACTCTTTAATATTTTTAATTTTGCTTAATTAGCAGCCTTTTTCAAAATATTCAAAATAATTTTATATTTTTTAGAAAAAAACTATGTTTTTCTTGTCGCAAAAAGCTTTAAAAATGTTTAGACATCCGTTTCTCGGAAACATTCAGAGCCAAAGGATTGTTTTCCTTGTTATAAGACACATCCGTTTTCCTGCTCTTGCTTTTATTCAGGCTTTTCCTCCTATCATTTCTATCATTTTTGAGGTTTTCTCCATTTTTCTCTGGATTTAACATTTGTTTCATCTTATTTTGTCCAGGATTTAATAAAACTGGAGGTTTTTTTTCATTATGTCTTGAGTAATTTTTCGGATAACCTCCACTTAATATATAGGAAGCATTGGAACTTGGATGGACACTTGAATTGTTATTAATGTTAATAGTTGTGTTCAAGGAAAGTTCAGATATGAGCGGAGTGTTCACAGTAATTTTTTTTTTGGTCTGTTTCAATTGTGAATTTTTTTTGTTTTGTCCAGATAAAAAATAATTCTTCTTAGACTCGTTATTTTTGGGGTCTTCCATAAATCTGTTAAGAATGTTTTTGATTCCTTTTGTAGAGGAAAAATTATCATCTATACATGTATAAGATAAATTATTTAGATAGTTGAATAAAAAAATATATATACATTTTAATTTCGCCTCTTTGTTTTCTTTCAAGATGTTATTGATGACAATTTCATTTTTATGGAGATTGACCAGCTTTTGCAAAGATTTCCCAAGTTTTTCCTTTTCTTTGTTGATTTTGCTCAAGATTTTCTCCATTTCCTGGTATTTCATCAGATTCAAACTTAAAGCTCTATGAAATTTGGACGATTTTAGATCGTTTTTTTCGTAAAATTCGCCATTATCTGTAGATTCTTTTTCTTTTTCTTCGTTTTTTTTAAAGTTTCTTAATTTTTGAAAAATTTTAGATTTACAATAAATTTTTATTAAAATAAAATACTCTGTCTTCATCTTCTCGGAACTAAAATCGTTCTGCATGATATTTTCGATTTCATAATCTTGAATTGGTCTCTCCTGTTTTTTTTCAGATTTTTTTTGGTTGAAGCCCTTTTTTTTTGCATTTGAACTCAAATCGAATTCCTGGTAGACATCAATCTCACTTGAATCAATCATGGACGAAATCTAAAAAATTAATTAATAAAACTTAAGAGAAAAATCAAATGAACATCATTTTGTTCTTCTTGAGTTTGTGTTTCAATTCGATTAATGAAAATTTTTCTGTTTTGTAGATTCCCGTGAAAATCTTCGTTCTTTTTCTCCGAAAAATCATTTGCGTCAAAAATTTTGCTTTCTTTTGAACAAGCTGAAGGTTGTGGATATTTTTCAGACAGTTGGTCTTTTGGTTTTTCAAACTTGAAAAAATTTTGTTCTTTACCATAATTTTGGAAAATTTTCGCGAATTCTGGCGTTTTATTGCGAAAGAATAACGAACTTGGATTTTTTTCTAAGGATTCAGAAACTTCATTTAAAAATTTCTCAATGTTTTCTTTGTTTCCCACACTATCTTTCAAGTTCAAATGTTTTTTATTTTTGTTGATCTGACATGGTTTTTGGAAAGATTCTTCATTGTTTTGGCCTTCTTGCTGATGGAACATCTTACTCAATTCTTCATTAAAAGAGACAATGTTTTCTTCTTTTTTGTTGATGTTTTCAATGATATTGATGATTTTGGTCGGAGATGCACTTAAGATCGGGTTTTGTTGAAATGATTCGAAATTGTTAATATTTTTCACTAATTCTTTTTTCACGTTTTCATCGGGAATTTCAAGACTGATTGATTCATAAAATGATTTTGGACTTCGTTTGCCAGCGAAATCGTTTTCTATTAATGAAAAAATAATATAAACATGTTTTTTTATAAATTTTTTAACCTCCAAATTCTGTTATGCTCGTCCCCATTGCCAATTTATCATTTGCTAAATCAGCCATACATAACATTTTTTCTCTTGGAGAGTTTTTTTTGGAAAATTTATTAATAAAATGAAAGCTCTTCTTATTTGGAACATTGATCTCACCAATATTCTCGTTTTGGAAAAAACTATTCTCATAACTTGCTTCTAGGGTTAAACCTCTTAAAGAAGAGGAAAATGGGTCCACTCCTAAATTCAATTGCCCACTTAATGATTCTTTCCTTTTTAAAATGCTACAACTAAATGATTTGCAGTTCTGGGGGAATTCTTTCGTATCAGAGTTGAAAAGAAGTGAGTCTTCCTTTGTTTTTGCAAAAATCTTCAAATCATAATGAAATGATTTCTTTTCAGAGGCTGTGAGATAATCGAAATCAACAGGCTTGAAAAATTCCTCTTCCTTTTTCAAATTTAAATGCCCAGGGGTCTGCTCGTTCAATGTCATTTTCTCTTTTATTCCTTCATCAGGTCTGTAAGTCGTTGAATCTTCTGAACTGCAAAAAGTTCGAATATTTTCAGTGGTGTCAATCATTTGTCTATTTGATAATCCTGCTTGAAAATGAAAGCGCTTTTTATTTTGGAAAGGATTCGGGAAACATTTAATTGCTTCTGAGCTTTTTGATCTTTTGACCTCGTTCTTTATATGCTTTATTTTGAAAATCTTGAACAAAAAATAAGAATACCGTGGATTCAGTCATAGTTCCTCGTCAAATAAAAAAACAAGAAAATACTGTTGAAATTTAAATTCAAAACAAAAAAAAATAGTCTAAAATTTCGTCTTTACAATTCTTTAATTTTTTTTTTTTTTTTTGTTATTAACATTTCTCTATTTTGGATTTTCCAAAATTATGAAAAAAAACAAAAATATAAAAAAACAGAAATATAGAGGTTTTACGGTAATGAACATCGAATTATCGAATATATAGAAATTAACAAAAATTTAATAAAAAATTTTTTTTTTTTTCATTTTTTCCTCGGGATTTTTTTGTATCGGGGGGTGGCACCTCTATTTAGGAAATTAAAGTTCATAATATTTTGCCAAAAAATTGTTAATTTGCATTTTAATATATAATAGTTTAATTTCAAGAAATCACTTCTTTCTATGCATTAAGACGATATTTGAAAAAGTATAGATTGGCAATGATGAAACTATAATTAGATTTAAGGTGATAATTGCATTGATTTCATCAAGATCTTTCATCAATCCATCAATAATCGGACTTTATAAAAAAAAAATATTGTTTTATAAATCAGGGACTCTAATTTTACTTATACTCCGATCTTTCTCCATATTTATTAATAATTGATTCAGTCTCGAATTTTCCTTGAAAGCTGAAATATATCGAAAAAACTAAAGCAAGCCCCTTCAAATCATATAAATAACCATCATTCATATTAAAATATGCAATTATTACTAAAATTAAGTATATAAAGAGATGCGTAAGTAGCAAATTGCTCATGAATTTCTCAGTAGAATGCTCTGAAGAATCATAGACCCCATCTTTTTCTGTTTCAACTTTATTAAATCCTAAAGGTTTCCTAAAAATAAAATTTTCTTTTAATAACTGAACCTCTTAACTTTGCAGCTTTTATCACTTTGTACCAATAAAAAGATAATCCTAAAAAGTTAACTGTGAAAACTATTGCCTTTACAATTAGAAATAATAGGTTTTTGAAAAATTCTTATTATACTTGAAAATCTGGAATAGGATTGAAAATTATGTTCGAAAGTCGATAAAAAGCTCTTTTGTCTATAGGAATATAATATTGTTCAACATCTCCTCTTACTCTTTGGGTTTTTTGTTAAATGTAATATTTTTCATTTTAGTACATCGTGGAAAGGATCAACGAAACCAGAGAAAGAATAGCCAAAATAGAAAAAAAAATGGCAAAAATCAAAAATTTTTTTTCTTTAATCATTTTCAAATATTTTTGGTAATTACATAATATTAAGTTTAAAAAGAAGCGCATAAATGTTAATATATTAAAAGAACGAAAAAATATTAAGTTTCAATCCAGAGAACAACCATCTTCAACATTCTTCTCCCTTTCATCATTAGTACTCATCGATTCCAAATCATAGCTTTCCGTATCATGTTCCGAATCTGATTTGCAAATCACCTTAAATATGTGTAGTCTGTCTTTTGGGTAGTGAGTCATCAATTCATTCGGATTGTCCGACTTTATATTATTTAACTTCCTATAAATGAAGCTTTCCTCAAGTCTATTTTTGGATAGGTGAATAAAAATGCATCTCAGTCCATAAGGACAGTAGTTTGAAGCATGAAAGCTTTTGCATAGCTTGGTTTTATATTTTTCATGAACAAATTCGGGGCGAAGCTTCAAATCGGTAATTCCCTACAGAAAATATTAAAAAAAACAGCAATTAGTTTTATTTTTCGAACATGCGCGAATTGACATCTCTCCCCATATTGACAGTTTTTGTTCACCTCCCAATTCTTGCATAACACAGTTTTAAATTTTTTATTATCCTTGGCCAGATTGTTCGAAGTTTCTGATTTTGTTTCGGGTCTGGCAAATCGTATGAATTCTGAATCTAAATATAATTTATATTATTTTTGTTATTTATATATTGTTCAGAACTTCTTGGTGTTATGGTTGACATTGGTTGGAAAGTTTTTCTATTTTGGTGATGAAAAAATTGATTTTTGCCATTTTATAAAAAGCGCCGAAAAAAATGAGTGAATTTAAGAGATATTTTTAGGGGAATTAAGAGTGAAAAGGGTTATTTACAAAATCCGATCTAAAATGGTTTTAGTATTTTTTAGGATAATTAACTCTATATATTCGGTTTATTGAAAATCAAAGAAATTATTGGATTTCTAAAAATCAGAATTTTAATGTGTTTTGCGAAGCAAATATCCATTTTCATGAATAATTTAAATTCAGAGTTTAAAGGCAGTCTATTTTTTCTTTATAAAAAACGATAATTATTTTTTTTCATTTCTTTTTTGAATGTTTCTAAAATATATATTTTATTTGCCTAAATTAAGCTGTTTAATAATGTTTTATGCTATTTTTTTTTTTATAATGTTATTAAAAGGTTTTTGTATCTAAAAATAATAAAATCTTTTATCCCAAATTTTTTTCGCAATGAAAATCCAGAACCAACTATCAAAATCTTTTCAAGTATAGTCAAAATGTTGCGCACATTCCTTTCATTACATTTTGTCTTTTTTAAATTTAGGCATTTCTTCAACACAAAATTAATTTCAAATATGGCCAATCATTGAATGTCTATTCATTAGATCCTTTTCCAGAGCCAAATCGCTCCTTTGAGGTAATTGATATCAATACCTCTTTGTAAATTTTCAAAAGGCTCTAACCTTGGAAGTTCAAAGAACAGAAGCTCCTCAGAAAAAACCTGCTTTTAATGAAAATTTGGTTTTCGGAAAAAATCATTCAGATCATATATTCGAATGCGATTGGGAAAATAATACTTGGAAAACTCCACACGTCACTCCTTTCCACTACTTTCAAATGAATCCAATGAATACCACTTTACATTATGCTCTTTGTTGTTTCGAAGGTGAGTATTCTCTTCAACATTAAAATCTAAAAATAGATCTTTGGAAATTTAGGCATGAAAGCTTTTAAAGATGATCAAGGCAGATGTCGACTCTTCAGACCTCATTTGAATATAAGGCGATTAAGGCGATCTTCCTTACGTGTTGGGCTCCCTGTACGCTTTTAATGTTTTCTTTTAAAGTTAATCTTCCATTTGCAGGATTTTAATGGAAAAGAGTTTCTTAAATGCTTGAAAGAATATGTAAAAATAGAGAAAGATTGGATTCCACAAAAGATAGGATACAGTTTATACTTAAGACCAACTGCAATATCAATGACCGTAAGATTTTCTGTTTAATCATAAAATATACTTTCCGATTTTACAATTTTAGGATCTTCTGGGTGTGAGAATGGCTGACGCCTCCAAATTATATGTGGTGTCCTGTCCTGTCGGACCTTATTATCCAAGTGGATTTAAACCTATAAAAATTTGGTGCGAAGGAAGAGTTGTAAGGGCTGCACCAAAGGGAGTTGGTTCCTACAAGCTCGGAAGCAATTATGGGCCTACTATTCCTATAAGCAAGTTGGCAGAAATTAAAGGCTACAACCAAATTTTGTGGCTTTATGATGACTTGTGATCAATTTGAATTAGAATTTTGGTTTTTATAAATCTCATATTTTAGAATCACAGAAGTAGGAACTTCGAATGTCTTTATTTATTGGAAAAATGAAATGGGTGAGGATGAATTAATCACACCACCAGCAGATAACTTGATTTTGCACGGAATTGTTCGTGACTCCGTTTTAGTAAAAACATTAACTTTCTCAGAAAGTATAAAAATTGAAATAAGAACTTGGCTTCTGAAATGGAAAGATTCAAGGTCACTGAAAAAAAAATTTGCATGAGCGATTTGATTAAAGCATTGAAGGAAAAACGAGTATTTAAATTCCTCTATAATTTTAAATTTATAAATATTTAAGGTTTATGAGATGTTTACCTCAGGAACAGCAGTCACAGTCGGCCCTATTGAGGCTTTCTATTATGAAAATAATGAATACACAGTTCCAATTGATCCTCACATAAATTCAGGAAAACTTGCTAAAGAGCTTTGTGACAAATTGCAAGCCATCATGGTTGAGATGATATTTTTATATTTAAAATATAATGTTAAATTTTCTTTAGTATGGAAAGGTCGAACATCCTTGGTCAGTTGTTTGCGATTAAATTAATTATAAATATGGATTGCAATAAAAAGAATCTATCAAAAATTTTTTTAAAATTTTTTAAATCAAAAAATGAAAAGCAAATTAAATAAAAGTTGTGTCCAATTTTTATCCAAAGACAAAGAAAAGTTTCAAGATGTCTCCTTTAATTCGACTAAATTTTTACTTGAATTATTGCCAGGATTGACTTCGTCGCAAGTAATTTCATAAGAAATCAACCATATTTTTATACTATGTAGCTTTCAAATATCTATGACAAATATTCTAGTTTAGAAAATGAAGTTGAGGATATTGTGGATTCTCTCATTGAGACAAATTACGAAAAATTTAATGAATTAATCAAGAAACCAGCTTATTATGGAGTATTGTGAAAATAGGGAAGATTTATTAAAAATAACTTTCAAAAGGAAAAATTCGATAATTTGAGAAGAATTGTGCTGGCTTCGAAAAAAAAAGTGACAAGAACCAGGGAAATTCTTCAGAAAAAGCCTCAAAATCTGAAACAATTCTTTTATAATTCGATTTACAACAAAGAAATTTTAAAGGTCTTAGAAGAAATAGAATCTTACAACAATACATTGACTGAAATCGATGGCTTGATAAAAAACCACATGATTTATCAAGCATCCTTGAATTTGGAGAAATTAAACGCAAGTTTAGAAAAGATGAATGAAAAATTCATTAAAACAGCAAATTTGAAATACATTTTGGAAACCGAAAAGCAAAGAAAAAATGAGTTATATGTCATTATTCAAAATTTCATAAAAAATTTCCTGTTTTGTTTTGAGAAACCTTTGATATATCAAATATCATTATCCAAAGATGACAAAACTAACTTTTTTACTTTGGAAAGAGTTAATTTGAAAAAAGGTGAGACTATGATCAATCCAAATCAAATGGAAAATAATTTGAATAACTTTCTCATCAAAGAATTTGATGTAAATTTGCATGACTACGCGCAAATGGAATCCAAATATTTGGAGTTTAAAAACGCATTTTGCACCTCGAAGATCTCCAAATCAAAACTTAAAATAAAAAAAGCTGAGTTAATTGAGCAACTGCTTGAGACCTTTAAACTTAAAAACTACATTAGTAAGCTATTTAATACTTTTAAATTATTGCAATGTTATATTTTTAGATTTGCTTGCAGATTTCGAAGACTTTCAAAAGGTTTCAACTTTCATCAAGTCCCAAACTAATGAGGTTCTTGCTTCAAATGAAGCCTTTATGAAATATTCGAAAAAATGCAATTTATTTAATTTGTTGTTGATTTTAAAGGCCGCTAAAATGACAAATAGTCTTCCATCGCTCATCAATGAAAACTTCCAACACTTTTCCAAAAATATCAAAGACAACTATTCAATATTAAACCTCCTCTTTACCAAGGATGTGGGAAATACAAAATTTTTTGAGGTTGAAAACCAAGTCTTCACTCAAATTTTGGAACAAGACAGTGGGGAGGATCTTTATCAAAAAGCAAATCTCAACATGAATGTTTCAAATATTTCTTTAAATGTGAATTCCAATCCAGATGAATCCTTTTTATCTGAAAACGAAAAAGAAGGGGATGTTTCACATGACATCATTAAATTAAGGAATAGAATAAATACAGGGGCGATGATAGACATAAAAAAAACCTTAAACTTCAATGAAAATGTTTTGGAATCTCTTCTCAATTTTTTCAAAATTATAATGGCTTATTCTGGTTCTCTTTTAAGGTTAATCAACTAGATTTTTTTAATAAAAATATTTTTATTAATTCACCAGAAAAAATTTCATCATGCACTTGGCGCTAACAGATTTAATGTGTGACACTCTCAAAGATAAGCTGCCAAACTTAGTGTAAAATCTTCAAATTATTTATTTTTTCATTTTTTTTTAAAGGGATATTTGGAAAGTAATTTTCATGGAAATCAATTGTCTCATAATAAAATATGTGTTCCCTAAAAATGACACATCAAATGATATGGAGTTCAAAGCTGAGCTCGAGAATATCAAACTTTTTTTCAATCTGGTAATATTTCTTTGTTTTTCAAAAATTATCTTTTTTAGGAAAATATCGAATTTTATCGAAAAAATAATGAACTCGAAAATGAATCACTTCTAGATCAATTCATCGAAGATAGAATTTTAAAAGAACTGAAATCCAGTTTTATTTATTTACCTTTCATTTATCGAGTTCTTTATAATCCAATGTTGGATATCAATAGTTTTCTTGCAAAAATTATTCCAAAATCTCTTGATTCCTCATATGTAATTATTTTTTTCAATTGACTTTTTCTCTCACATATCTTTAAAAATAATATATAGATCAGCAATTTCGAAACAACTTTAAATTCCTTATTTCAACAATACTTTGTCCTCTTTTTTAAAAAACTAAGAACTTCTTTCAAAAAAACAATCGAAAATATTATGATTGGAAATAATCAAATAAACAAAACTGCTCTAAACATCCAAAAAAATCTTAATCTAAAAGAGGAGGAAAGCAAAAATAATCAACAAAGAATAGATGTCACTTCAAGCAAAGCTGTAATAATTAAAAAAACCAAAACTTATTTTTATCTAAGATGGTGAAAAATAATGAGAAAAATGATCTTGTTTTTTTAAATTTGAAATACGTCGTGGAAGAATTTTACATAAATTCTGAAAATTTGAAAAATCTTTTGTATTTTGCCAGATACATTCCTGGAAATCAAATTTTTAATCTCATAAACATCATGAATTGGAATTTAAATCTGGTTTATCAAGAGTAAATTTATTTTTATGAAATATTTTAGTATAATAATAAAATAGAGCTAATGCCAAAATAAAAAATTTGACAAAAAATACATGTTATGAATGGATTTTCAATTCGAGTTTGAAAGACAATTTAAAAGGGTCCCTGAACTTTAGAAAATGGAAATTTGAATCTTATGGGTTAGAGTTTTGCGAAATTTTTATCAAAGACAAAACGGCTTTTAACAAGGTAAAAAACGACATTTTTGAAAATATAAAAACATTTTTAAGAAAAATTATAAAAAAGGATTAGAAGATCTTTACGATAAATTTTTTAATAAACTTTATTTAGTGAAGGAGAATTCATTAATCAACAACACAGAAAAAGTAAACTAAAATTTTAATAAAATGTATAATTTAAAAAAAAAAACAGACCATTATTGTTTGTGCTTTATTGGAGAATTTGGAAGTTTTTTCTAATCATGTTCTTCAATTATTTTCTCGGATTACAAATTACATGTATATTTTTTGATTAAAAACCAAAAAAAATAATTATAAATTAGTGCTCCTGAAACAATCAATAATCTTCTAAACCCAATCCAAAAAGGAAAAATCAAATTAGCTGATTTGAATTTTAATCATTTGAAAGTAATGTTAAAGAAATGATGTAAAATTAAAAAAAAAAATCAAGAAAGAAATGATTGACGATTTTCATACAAGTGTTCGGGATAAATACAAATACAATGAGCTATTGATTAATGAGAAATATTATGAGTAAATGTGTAATTATATTTTATTTAATATATTGGATAGATCAAACTTCAATGACTCTCCAGAAAGCTCCATCATTCATTTTTTGGATTTGATGAAGCTTTTAGATGAAACCATAAACAAGTGTTTTATGATCATTAAACTTGAAATTCATATGAGATGTTTTGCGTATCTCCTCAAAAAACCCAAAGATACCAAAATTTTTCAAGAGAACGCACTGCAACAAATTTCTTCAACTAGTTTCCCACAATTTTTCAGGGAAATTTTTACATTTTATGAGATAATCAGGCAATCTTTCAATGAAAAAAAGGTAGTGCTAATTTTATTAAAATTCTAAAATTTTATGATTAAGATGGAAATTTTTTTGGATGATTTTTTGACAATTATTTTCTCTATTATGAAAGTCAATTTTTTGCAATCTGAAAAAATAGGGACACCTCTTATTCATAATATCCTCACAGATCTCAACCTTTTAGAGGCAGATTTAAAGAAGATTGATACAGTATGAAATTTTATTGATAGTTTTTAAATTTTTTCTTATATATTAGTTTCAACAAAAATTCGCTGAAAACCACAAGAAATTTTTAAAATTTAAAAATTTTTTGGGCCTGTTTTGCTTGAATGAAGAAGATTTGATTCTTTTTATAAAAGTAACCTTTGTTTGAGTTTCAATGATTTTAAAAATTTTATAGCAAAATTCCCAGAAATTCAAAATCAAAGATATCGAATCCTTATTGAACAAAAAAAAGAAGGACAAAGAAGAAGGTTTTATGGCAGAAAATCAAAAATCCTTTATGGAGAAGATTTTGAATTATTTAACAAAATAGGAAAAAATTTTTCAAACCAGAAATTATCTAATTAGAAAATTAGACTTATTTAGTTTCTTTTTTTAAATTTTTTTCTTTTATCTCGAAACTCAAAATTCAACATCATAATTAATTTAAATTCAACAAAAACAAAAAATGAGTACTTATTTATTGAGTGAAAATCTTATAGACCAATATGCCAATGAAAGAATTGCTATTGGAGTGGCAGTTTTGCTCGGGTATTTTTTTCATTATGCTACCTTTGGTTCTGTCTACCTGATAAAAAATGGGAAAGCAAATGAATTGAAGGAGGTCGAAAAAAACATGTTTTTATTTGGGATTGCAGGGATTTTGAGTTGCAACATTATTCAATCAGGAGTCTATCAAGCTGTGCTTGCTTATTTTACTTTAGTTTGCTTGCTTTTGCTGCATCTTCCGGTTTCCAGCAGCGGCCAATATTTCAACATGAAAAAATATTTTTGGTTAGCATTTTATTTTCTGTTGTTCATGTGGTATTTCGGAATTATTGTGGATTATTATAATTTCTATGAATATTTGCAAGTATAATGTGGGAAAAGAAAATAAGGATTTGATATAAATGAAAAACAAAAAAAAGTGATAATTTAAAAATCGATTCTAAATATTCAGTTCTTCATAAAAATCATTTAATTTTTTTTTCAAAATAAACTTAAATAATTTTTTTATTTGTATAAAAAAAATCATCGCCTTCGGCGTTCAAGGAAAAAAAATCTCTCAAAATTATTCGTTTTTATTAAAAATTATTGTTATTTTCGACTTAGACGAATTTCTTCAAAAGCAAATCGATGAATTCAGTTTGAGAAATCTTAAAAGAATTAAAATTTGTAAAAAATGAGAAAAATTTTGAAAAATTAAAACTTGTCCATCTTTATTTGTATCGCAATCATCCAACATATTTTTCCATGTGAGTTCGTCCATTTCCGCCCCTCCTAAGATGGTTTCGATTTCTGACTTTGAAATAAATCCATTTCCATCCTAGAAAAATAAAATTATAGGAATGATATTTATTTTGATATTCACCAGATCGAACATCTTAAAAGCTTGCTCAATCCTGGTCTTGGACAAAAGTTTCTCCTTGGCCATTGAAGCCATGATGAACTCTAAAAATCATGATCGATTTTAAAATTGATCCATAATTTACCAGTAAAATCGACACTTCCAGACATGTTGTGGTCCACTTCCTTGATAATTTTATCAACTTCCTCCTCAGCCAGAGTTTTATTGTTGAATAACTTCATATAACCTAAAAATGTAATGAATTTAAAAGTATAAAATTTTATTTAGATACCTTCTATTAATTCATCTCTGGTCAACTTCCCATCACTATCTTTATCCAAAGCTTTGAAAGCCTTTTGCAAATCTTCTTTGTCAACTTGAGAAACAACTTGTGTAGCAATAAAAGAAAGGATTGCTTGTTTCAGTTTATTTTTGGCCTTTGAGAAGAATGAACAATTTAATTCAATAAAAGTTAAAAATTGATTTTACATGGAAACCGCTCAAATTGGATAAGACTTTGATATTGAGGGTATTTTGGCAGGCATTGGCTTGGATCCATTTGTCATTTAAAGCTTCTAAAGCACTTATTCTTTCCTTGGCATTATAAGTGAGCATCTTCTTGATCAAATTCTTTGCGTCCATTGAAATTCCAGACCAATCATCATCTACATGAAAAATTAATTCCTCATAATATATTAACGGAATTCTGAAGATAAAAACCATCAAATTTGAATTTCCCAGACTTGACTTTATTCAAAATCTCATTTTCAGTGCTGCCGCCAAAAGGAGGGTAACCACAAAGCAAAATATACAAAATGACTCCACAGGACCAAACATCACATTTTTCATCATAATTTTGGTCAAGAACCTCAGGAGCAATGTAATAAGGCTAATTTACATCAAGATCATTTTTTTTTGGGAAATTTTGTTAATATAAAGGAAAATAAATTTATTTTTTTTGTTTTAATACTGTTCCCAATCTTTTCGACATCTTTTTGGTGGAGCTAAATTTCCTGGAGGTCCCAAAATCAATGACCTTGATACTTGCATTTGGTTTCTTTGAATCAAGCAACAGGTTTTCTGGTTTTAAGTCCCTGAATAAATTTTAATTTTGTAGAAAACTGAGATGAAGTCGGCACCTGTGAACAATGTTTTTGGTATGGCAATAGACGACAGCGGATAAAATTTGCTTCATGTATTCGGCCGCCATTTTTTCAGTGAAAGAGTTCATATTTTTGATTTTCTCGAAAAGCTCTCCACCATTGCAATATCTTAACAAATTATTAATTAATTTTTATTCTCGAATTGAAAATTGAATTCAAAATTTAAAATTTGTTTGAAATGCATACTCTGTGATCAAATAATAGTTGTTCTCATCCTGGTAGAGCTCAAAAAGTTTGAGGATGTTTGGATGGTCCAAATCCTTAAGGATGTTCATTTCCGCAAACATTCTTTCTTCTTCCTCTTTTAAAATCGATTTTTTCTTTATCGATTTCATGGCTCTGTTCATCCCTGGTTTTTTGTGATTAAAACAAAGAAATTATGTTTATTTACCTGTGGTCCGATGAATGACCAAACATACCTTGCCAAAAGCCCCTAAAATAAAAAATTAAATTAAATATCTCATTTTATATTTTTTTTACCTTCTCCTAATACCTCTCCTATTTTGTAACTGGTTGAAATACTACCCTTCTTTAGGCTTACAAATATTGATGGGTCTATCTTCATCTCCCCATTAGGGGCTACCGCTTTATCTGGCAATGCTATGTTTTTATTTTCTCCGTTCTTTTCTTCAGGTTTATTTGAAGCTTCATTGGCTTTTTCTTGTTTCTTGGCTTTACCTATTACAAAATATAAATCTGATTAAAGAAAAAGTCAGGAGTTTCAGGGTAAAACTTGAGCTTGTGCAAGGACCCATTCTTTTATAAATCAAAGAAATATTTTAATTATTAATGTTTTAATAAAATCTATATTTCAGGAGTTTGAACTCATAAAAACGTTAGAAATTAAGAAAAACATTAATAAAATATGTTTTTTCTTATATGATAATTTTTCATAACTCTTTTTTTTCTCTTCCAAAAATATAATTAATTTCTGAGGATTGTTATCAAAATGATTAACAAGACTACCTCCTTTGTTTATAAGATTTACACCATAAAAATTAAATATTAAATCTGAATAATATTGAAACAAAATCAAAACAAAAAAAAAAAGAGAATTAATTAACTGTGAAATTTTCTTAATTAAAGTTCAAAGAATCCTTTCTTCAAAAATGAAAGCTTTCATGAATATTCCTATTAAAAAAGGTTTTTATATATTTCTGTCTTAAACGGCAAATATGAATGAAAATCAATATTATATTTTTGTCAAAAAAATAGGTTTCTTTTATTTTTTATTAGTCTCCTCAACCTATTTTTCCTCACTTTGAGCATTGCGTATTTGTATCTCTTCTTCTGGAATTGGATTACTTGGATTCTCAATGTTTTCTTGACTCAATCTTTTATGAAGTTCTTTATCTTGACCGAACCAGCTTTTCCGAGGGTTTTTATTTCGTTTGTCGAGAATGTCTTTTATTATTTCTTGATCGTTTGTGGTTTTTTGTTCTTCTTTTTCCTTTTCGTTTTCTTCCATTTTCAAAAGTTTCTTTTAGTTTTTTTTATAAGTATTTCTTGGATTTTTAATTAATAGAAAGATTTTGGAAAAAGAGAGCATTTTCGTATTTATTTTTTTAAGATTTAAAAAACAGTTAATCCTCGATTTTTTTAAATTTTCTGAGTTTTTCACTTAATGTGTGGTATTTAATCCGAAAACTTTAATTAATTTGGTGGGGTCATTCTTGATAAAAGCAATAAATAAATTAATTATCTTGTAAAAAAAGTTACCTTGTATTTCTTTTTTTGATAATGAAAATTATTGATCATTCTCTCCTTTTCAAAGTCCAATTTTTTGTGAAGGTAAAATCTGTTATTTATTTCATATTGTCTCTCATTTCTAAAAAAAAAAATGTTCAAAAATAAATCAATGGCGAAACTTTAAAGATTCAGTTCTCAAATTGTGTTGGCTCATTTTTTCAAGTCTTTCATTCAAAACACTTTTTTCCATTATCTTGAGAGTTTTCAAATTCTCCTTGTTTAGCTCAAATTTTTTCTGAGACCATTGTCTTTTTCTCATAAAATGAATCTCTTTTTCTGATTGAACTCTCTTTATCTTCTGATCTGAGCTAAGAATGCTTTCAAGAAGCTGTTGTCTTCTTTGAAAGTCTAAAGACTCATTAATTTTCTGGGACTAAAGCAATATTTTGATATAAAAAAACAAAAAATAATCAAACTTTTTTAAAGCTTGTTTCTTTTGCATTTTGCTCTGCGATTTTTCTTTCTAGATATTTTTTTTGTAAAATTTCCAATTCTTTAGATATTTCTGATTTGACTTCTTGCTTTTCGATGAATTTTTTCTTTTTAAACTCTTCCATAAAATTATTTTGTTTCTAAAAAGATCTCATACAATTTTTTATTTTATACAAAACACAATTATTATTACTTGAACGTTTTTTATTATTTCTTGTTTTGCGATGGATCTTTTTTGATTTTTTCTTCTTATCTCTTCTCTTTTCTTTTCAAACATCTGCAATTTTTCCTCTTGCGCCTCTTGTTTTTCTGTGAACATCTAAATTATAATATTTTTATTATTTTTGTAAAACCAAAAAAACTAAAGTAACTCTTCTTCTTAAGGATAAAAAACTTTCGTAAGTCTTATAAGCCTTCTCCAATCTTTTTTTTTGAAATTGAGTTTTTAGTTCATGTTCTTTCTTTTTGTCTTTTAATTGAATTTGAATTTTCTTATTGATAAAACAATAATAAAAGAATCTTTATTCTAAAAAAAACTTTTTCTCTAATTTGATTTTTTTTTTCTATCATCATTTTTCTCTCCTCAACATCTTTCCTTTGTTCGGCCAAGAGGGCCTGCGTTTGATCCAGAAATTCTTTTTGTTTTATGATTTTCTCTTTATCTTTTAATTTTTTTTCAATTATTTCTTCTTGTTGTTTCTTTTTTTCTCTTTCAAAACGTTCTTCTTGTTTTTCTATTTGTGAATGAAGCTTTGACTTCAATTCTGTTTCTAGTTCCTTCATATTCATTTGTTTTTTTGTTTTCAAACTCTTTCGTTTTTCTTCTTCAAGTTTCTTTTTCATTTTTAATTCTTTTTTCTTCTCTTTTTCTTTTTCCAAGGCGTTTTGCTCTTTTTCTTCATTTTTTAATCTCATTTCTTCCAATTTTAACTCAGACTCGATCATTTTTTGAATCTCCAAATTCTTCCTACTTTTTAGGAAAAACAATTCGAAATAAAGTCAATCCTACATGACGTTTTTGGATTTTCTCGATGAAATTTTTCTCTTTTTTAATTAAGTTGCTATTATCAGATTTTGTGCTGTAAATTGACTGAGACCCACTTTTGCCAGGGTTCTAAGAAGAAAAATGAAACTTAAATCTTGAAAAGATGATTTGTTACATTTGAAAAGTTTGATTTGTAAGTTTTTTGGTCAAATTCACCGTCTTTCATTTTGGAAAGAGCCTTAATTTAGCAATTAAAAGTAACTTATAAAAAAAAAATATTTTTATTGTTTTAGATTTCTGTTTTCTCATCAAAAATATATAAATATTATTTATTTTCAAGTTTTTTTGTAATTGCTAATTTTGCTATCTATTTTTCTCTTTTGGATTTTTTCTGAATTCTCAATTTGTTCACAAATTATGAATTATTTCAAACAGTCTCACACACACACTCTCTCTCTGTGTTTTAGTCTCTCTCTCTCTCTCTCTCTCTCTCTCTCTCTCTCTCTCTCTCTCTCTCTCTCTCTCTCTCTCTCTTTTCTCCCTCTTTCCAATACGGAAATGAGAACTTCTTCCAATCGTATTTAAAAAAGTAAAATTCAAAAAAAATAAAATTTTCGGGAATTTTCAGAAAAAAA
>Ga0302186_10001580_pt1 | contig 18647 bp, 16 predicted proteins | sample II_Bog_E1_2_FD_198782 | JGI IMG/M metagenome (GOLD analysis project Ga0302186, IMG submission 198782) | Peat permafrost microbial communities from Stordalen Mire near Abisko, Sweden - II_Bog_E1_1 | ecosystem: Environmental > Terrestrial > Soil > Wetlands > Peat | place: Sweden: Abisko...
ATCCCTTGTTTGAAATTCAATCAAACTCATCATTTCCTCTATGATTTTCCTTATATTTATTTCTTCTATATTCAATCTCATCTTTTTAAAGCTCATTAATGAAAAATCTAAAATATCATTGACTAAATAATTAAGGAAAGAGCCTGATTTTTTTGCCAAATCAAGATAGTTTTTCAATATAGGGTCATCAGTCTTTGATATTGAGATTTCCAACATGCCATTTAGGCCATTTAAAGGGGTTCTTAAATCATGGGACACGGAAGCCAACAGTTGATTTTTACAATGATCCAAATTTAAAAGTTCGGATATTCGAAAGACATTTGTATTGTCATTTAAGAGCAAAAGAAGACATATGGAATCTTCCCAAAAGACTTTGACGATTTTGATCTCATAATATTTTTTTTGGGGTTCTTTTTGATGAAAATCATTATCATTGAATATTTCATTTTCTCCTAACGGGGATTTCATCCATACATTAATTATTTGAAAGCCTTTTTCTAAGTCTTTTTCGTTGATTGTATGTGCTTTGAATGGTTGTTTTTTGGGATCATCGTAATAATTTTTCAATATTATCTTTAGTTCTTGGTTATTATCATCAGTAATGGGGCGAATTATTTCAGTGAGGTCTGAACTTTCTTTAATAATGTTTAGTCGATGAATGAATTTTTCGAAATTTTCGAAAAGATTTTCTGATTCATTGATTTTTTTTGAGTTTGTTAATTTCCTGCCTGAACTATTAGCGAACTTAATTCTCGACCTTTCGTAATCTATAATGAAAATAGGCAAAGGTATCACATTTTTCAGGATTAATTGGAAGTAATTCACTTTTTCGTAGCTATCCATCATATTTTTATAAAATTCCTTGAATATTCTTTCTTGATCAAAGGCGATGCATGAATGAAATATCCAACTGAAGAAAAAGATCAAAATGATTGTTGGAACACTAAAGCTTTCTTGAGATTCCATCTGTTCGTTTCTAAAAAACAAATATAATAATGAGGCAAAATAGAACATGGAGGTGTGGATCCATTTGCTTTTGATATAAATCAGCATTGATTGCATAATTTGGAATGAAATCATCATTGCTAAGGAAATGCTGTTTGATAAACCATCAAAAAAACATATCATCTCTATAATCAAAATGGTATGGCAGACGAAATTCAATCGAAGAACTATTATCAAGAAAGGGGATGATTTTTTTTTTAACAAAAGAATAATGAAGGTTAGGCATGCCATTAAAGGTATTATAATATAAGTCAAGAGAGTGGATTGCCCTCTTATCAGGATAGGAATTTGAAAAGAAACTGCTATTAAGTTTTCCAATAGACAAAATAGGGTCAATTTTTTCACTGCTTGTTTCAAAATCTCTTGTTGATATTTTTCTTCAAGAGATGAATTGAGATAGCTGAGGGTCAAAGATTTCATTTTTATAATAATATAATAACAAATTAAAGGGGGGAAAAAGAAAAAATCTAAATTAAAAAGAGTAGTGCTGTCTAAAATTAAAAAATGAAATTCCCAATTTTTTTCAAGTCTTGTGTTAATTTTTAGAAACAAAAAAATGTATTAACAAAAAAAGTTTGACTATGTTTTTACAACAATGTAAATAAAAGTAAGAGAAAAAAAAAATATTGTGTTTTTTAAAACAGTTATAAAGTTCATTTTTAATAATTATTATTATTGTCTTAACTTTAAAAAACAAAAGTTCAGAGATCTCCAATTATCCCCATCATCAAATTGCAAAATTCTTCTCTTTTCACCGGTTTCACAATGAATTTCATCATTCCAGCTTTCAAGCATTTCTCCACTTCCTCCTGAGTATCATTTGCACTGACACCAATAATGGGAATCCTCTCTTTTTTGCCATTGTCTAACGCCTTCAAAATGGCTTCGGTGGCCTGTAATCCGTTCATCAATGGCATATTGCAATCCATTAGAATAAAAGCTAATCTAATATCCCCTTTAACCACCTCTCTTTCCACCACTTCCAAAGCTTCTAATCCATTCATTGCTCTAATCACTTCGATTTTAAAGGATTCGAGGTATTTTTCAAGGACAAACAAATTAGTCATATCATCATCAACAATCAATGCCAAGGGTTTGGTAAGATCAAAACCTGGAAATCTCATATCAATTTTCTTATCTGGATTCATTTGGGGACTTGAATCAACCTTAGTAACTGACAAAAAATTTTTAGGGGGCTCACAAGATCCAATATCCACGAAGAACCAGAAAGTCGAACCTTCGCCATATATGCTTTCAACATGGAGACCTGCATCTTCATTAAGAGGATCAAGCAATTTAGCTAGATTGTTACTGATTGCAAGACCTAAACCGATTCCATATTTGTTGATTTCTGGGTCACTTTGAGGAAGCTTTCCAAAGAGTTTGAAAAGCTTACCCTGATCATCTTTATGGATGCCAATGCCAGAGTCTTGAACTGAAAGTTTGAGACGTTGACGCTTGAGGTCTTCTGAATAGAAACATTCAACTTTCAATCGGATGAAGCCTTGCTTGGTGAATTTGATGGCATTGCCTAAAAATGAAATTTAGTAATAAGTTGAAAAAATATTAAACAAAAAATAAGAAGATACCTAAAAGATTTATCAGGATTTGCTTGATTCGATTGGGATCAGATTTACATAAGAGTCCATCTGGAATTAAGGACTCCATTTCCAAAACAAATGGTCTAGTTCGAGCTTGAAACTTCATTAAGGAAAAGACCTCCTGAATGGTTATTTTAATATCAAAATCTTCGAGATTAAGTCTAAGTTTTTTGTATGAAATTTGCGAGAAATCCAAAATGTCCTTTATTAAGTAATCCAGTAGACTCGCACTTTTCAGTGCCACTTTCAAAAATTCCTTCACTTTTTCGTCACTTATTTCATTCAAAGATGCGTTTATCATTCCAATCACACCATTGAGAGGGGTCCTTAAATCATGGGAGATTGTGGCCAAAAGCTGATTTCTATGTTTATCGATATTTTTCAATTCAATTAACTTTTTGCTTTTCGTCATATCAGACAACAAGATCAACAGACAGATCTTATCATTCCAATGTATTTTGGATACTTTCAACTCATAATATTTCACCATAGCCTCTGAGCTATCAATAACATGATCGATTTCCTTTCTTTCGATTTCTTTTTCACTTATCAAATTCATGCTTTCACGGTTCAAAATTATTTTTTTTTCTTCGTGTTTAGGTTCATTTGAAATGGTTTGAGATAAATGCAAGCTTAAAAATGGCATTTCCAAGTTATTTTGATTGTTTTTGCTTGAAACTTGAAGAGGCAATTGGATTTTTGAATGGAAGTAATCAGAAAGAATCTGAGGTATATCGTTTTTATAGTTTATGAATTGTCGGTCCAAAATATCCATCTTTTTAAAGAATTCCTTGATTTTGTAATTATCTATTTCATGTGTTGGTAATTTCTCATTGCTTGAAAAAAATATCTGATGTTCCAAGGAACGATCAATACATCGAGAATTCCTTAGAAAGTTCTCTTCTTCCAATGTTTTGTTAATTAAACTTAAGGCCTCTGTGTTGATGAACTCAATTTCAGTGGGCTCGGTATTATAGTTCAATATGAAAACGGAAGAAGGCAACACGTTTCTCAACAAAAGCTGAAACAAATTGAGATTTTCATACGAGTCATAGTTCTTTTTAAAAAGTTCCCTATAAATCCGTTGTTCTCGGAATGCGAGAAAAGAAAAATTCATAGCTCCCAATAAAAGCCCAACCCATAAGGATATTTCAGCTGAATTCTTTTGGATGTTGATCATTCTAAAAATGAAATAAACCAAATTTATTAAATAAATCAGACTAGAAAGCATCCAATTCAATCTCATCAACAACATCAACGAACAAAAGCTTTGAATAGGAATGATATATGCCAAGGCTCCTGAGTAAAACATATTATTCTCTGATTGTTTAAGCAAAAACGAAAATTCTGTAAGGATCAACCCAAACCCAAAAAAAAAGATCTTTAGTCCCAATTGGTAAAATTTCGCCCATTTGGAACGAATCAACCAAAGACCCAACATGAATAAAGAGGATAATGAAAAAATCATTATAGGTTTTATGTTTTCTGGGTCATGAATGATTGTGGAAATGCCTAGGAAATACAAGAAGAAAATCTGGAACACGATGAATGAAGAAAAAAGCTTGCTTTGATTGGAAAGATTTTGCAATTGGTAGTGGACCTCGATTTGAGGATTGAGGAAATTTAAAGAGTAGCGATGCATTTGAAGAAGAATGGATAATTTATTTTTTTATTTGAACAAAAAATATGTCAGTACATTGAATACCGCCTTTGCGAAATACTCAAAATTAAATTAATGCATCGTATATTGAGATCTGAATGAAAGAAAAATATTTTTTTTCATTTTATTAAATTTAATATTGTTTATGTATTAAAAAAAATATTTTATTTATAATCTATCGAAAAATATCTTGTAATGTATATATTCTTGAATGCAAAAATAATTATAAAAACTTATGAAATTTGTTAATTTGTTCTTCTTTTTTATAAAAAAAATGAAACGTTTTTTTTTTAACTACATACAATATGGAAAAAACATGTTAAAACTAAAAACATTAAATTTCAACTATTTCTTTGAGAACAACTCTTTAAACGTCCCCATCGATTTTCCTTTTTTTTTTGCAACTTTAACCTGAGACCCGCACATCTCTTCTTTCGCTAATTCTTCTTCTATCCTTTGGGAATAGCTCAAATCTGCTTTGATTTTCACTATTTTACCATTGCCTGTATGGTCCCGCGTGGTATATGATTTGCTTACAATATTTATGAGTTTTTTCTTTTTATCTCGATTTTCGAAATGCTCATTTTCTTTGATCTCCGTTTGAACATAATTCCCAAGATTTATCTTGGCTATTTCATGGCTATGTTCACTGATTTCTGGACTGGGGTTTTTAAAGAAATCATCATATTGCTTCTGTTCTCTGCTGACATTTTCTTTGGTGCATTGTGAGGGTTTTTCTTCGAAATCAATGAAGAAATGCTTCCTTTTCAATGCGATTCCAAGGGCAAAAGTGAAATTGCTGAGATTTTCCTTAATTTTGCTAGTATTTTGCAACAAAATGAGGAAAAAAGGCATAGAATTGAACAAAAAATTGAAGAAAACCATCAAAAGCATCGCTAAACTAATAATTTTTAAATGGATCAGATCATAGGAGGCATATAAAAGCAATGAATATAATATAAAAAGAAAGAAAGTATGGAAACTTTCTAACAAATTATTCACATTGTTTATAAACGGTTTCACTGTTATTATAAACAGCAGTTTTATCAATAAAACGAACATTATCCCAACAATTTGGAGTCTAAATTTCTCCATAAAAACCAGTAAAGACCCCACAATTGCCAATTTCACTAATATTCGGAAACTCAGATAATTCCTTGAACAAAAGTCACTCACTCGCATTTTTTCTATCAAAACATCGTAATTACTTAGGAAATAATTGGATTTGCTTTTGAAATTCACGATCATGAATAAAATTATCAGAAAACCCGCATAAAACCCCAGAAATCCCATTGCTATGAAAAAATTTGCATAATCATCAGTCGTTCTTAATTCATTATATGAGATTTCTAATAAACTATAGAAAAACACAGGAAAAGCAGCGAAATCCATGAACCTCGTGAAAAAAGGCCATTGCATTTTCGCCAAAACCAATGAAAACATGCCTTTCTCATCAATTTCGAACTTATTTCTCACTAATTTCATGAAAAACAAGACGAAAATCGCCAATATCAATATTATCATGATTTCCCCCAAGTTATTTGCCAGATTTAATTGGAAATTTGGTAGTATTCGCAATTTTATTGGGAGTTTGGGTTTTTCTGTATAATCGTGAGTTATTTCTATGAACTTCCCGAAAAAAACTTCAAAATCTTTAAAAAACAGCTCCAAACCACAACCGAAATAAAAATTGATGAATTTCAAAAGAACAATATGCTGGATATATTCGAGAAAAATGGAAAATTCTCTGGTTTTCCCAATGAAAATCAATAGAAAAAAGAGCGAAACGTTAAAATAGGTCAGAATAAATGTTATTTTTTTGATATTGAGCAGACCTTCATTGCCTTCTAAATAGTTAAGGAAATAAATTAAGAAAAAACGTAGTTTTGGGACCTAAACAATGGAAATCGACAGTAGAAATCAAATGATTATCAGGACAATAGCACATATTTTCAAGGAAATGCAGAGATCCACGACAACTTAAGCATTGGAAATTGGTTTTGCCGCATATCTGACAAAATTCATTGTTACAATCTATAGAAATAGATAAAAAGAAAGGTAGGGGGGGGGGGAGTACCTTCAAAGGAAACAGAAGACACTCTGAAAATAAGAAGAAAAAATGATAGGAGAAGTAACATATGTGAGATCTAGAGGATTTTTATTAATATGGGTATAAACTGACAGAAGATTAAATAGTTAAAAAAAATAAATAAACGATAAAAATCATTAAAAAATCAGACATTTATTGCTTTTTTCTGGTTTCTTTTGGACTGGGTCCTGACCTTTCATCGTGATCTTACTTTTCTGCTTTTCAATTAATTCCTTATGTTTTTCCTTTCCAATTGTTGTTTCTTTGGGATTGTTTTTTCCTTCAAATCTCGCAGTTTTTATATGAAGGATAGGCTTATTTTCTAAATCAATGACCTTTTCATCTAAATTATGGAACTGGATAGGAATGACCTCGAATTTCTCCTCTTGGCTTTCATCCTCCAAGCCCAAATTACCCCAAGCTTTCTCAATTTCATTGTGTTTTACATTTTTGTCAATTTTTTCATTTTTGTCAATTTTTTCATTTTTGTCAATTTTTTCGTTTTTGTCATTTTTTTCGTTATTGTTAATATTTTCATTTTTTTCAATTTTTTCATTTTTTCCAATTTTTTCATTTTTGTCTTTTAAGTCAATATTTGGCTTTTTATCATTTTTTTCAATTTTTTGATTTTTGTTTTTGTCCTTTTTATCAGTTTTTTCATTAGTTTCGATTTTTTTGTTCATACTTAAATCTTCTGGAACTTGGCTGATTCTTTTCTGTTTTAAACTGTTTTTAATTACATTCGCAGCTTCTTCCCTTTCTTTTTGAAGGTCTTTGGTTTGAATGTCACGGATTTTATCAGAAAGAATGTTGGCGACATCTTGTTTGAATTCAGTTTCGAGAACATCGATCAAATCATCCTCCTTTTCTGAACTTTCTTCTTGAGGGATATCCCTGTCTTTCCGCATTTGTTCCTCCTCCTCCACTTTCACCTGCTCCAGCTCACGTTTCTTAATGTCTTGCCAAACTTCTGGTTGGTTCATCGAAATTTCATAGAGTTTTTGCTATTTTTCAGTCATTATGTATCGAATTAACAAATTTCGGAAAGAAAAGTGTGGGGGGGGGGTGCCCCCCCGCCGCCCCCCCCGCCCCCCCCCCCCCCCCCCCACCAAAAAAAAAAAAAAAACAAAAAAAAAAACAATGTGATGACCCCAAAAAAATGAGATATAAATTAAAAACCCTGGAAAAAAGTGACGCCCCAAACAAAAATTAACAAAAAATACTGTGAGTTTCGTGGATTTTAGCTTTGTTGTGAGGAAATTTTGCTTGATTTCCTCCTGATGTTTCATGGCGATCTTTGTCAATCTTTCCCTTTCCTTTTCATTGTTGTGGATTCCATCTCTCCAGGCTTTCAAATCCTCCATTTTTATCTCTTCTGGCTTTTTGGTCTTCATTTCCTTAGCGAATCCCGCGAAATCATTCAAATCTCTTATAAACCCCTTAAATTTAACCCCCCAAGCTTTACTTACTTAAAGAAATTTTCTTCATAATCTTCAAAGACCTTCTCAATGAATTCTTTCCTGTCATTTATGAGTTTTTTATGGTTTTTTCGGTTTTCAAACTCATCTCTCATTCGTTTCCTATATTGATCCTGGACATCCTCTGCTAATTTCATCATTTCTTCCTCTAATTTCATCTCCTACTGCAAATTTCATTGCTTAACACCTTAAATTTCCTACTTTCAATTGTTCCTTTTGACGTTCAGACACCGGAACCCCATCTAAAACCTTCATATTCTCAAGTTCCAAAACCAAACTCTTATAATTTTTATTCAAAGTCATCTCATTCCCGATCAACTCCAATTCCTCCAATTCTTTGATCCCCTTTAAAACTCCCAACACTCCTTCCCAATCATCTAATCTATTATAATTGCATTTCAAAATTATGAGGTTTTCCTTCGAGTTCAGAAACTGAAGACTCTGAATTTTATTTTTTGATACATCCAATTCCTTCAAATTCGATAAATAACCTATATTTTCTATTGTTGTCAATTGATTCCCACTAAGATTCAGACTTTCCAATTCGCCTGGCTTCTTCACATCGAAAAGTTCGATCTTATTCATACTGAGATCCTACTTAGAAAAGACTCTATAACTATTAAAACTCCTTAAAAAATTACTAGGACTCTTAAAGATTCAGGGAACTCCAAGCCTATGACTTTTATGATATTATTGGTGGAAAGATTGAGATATTGGAGTCCTGTTAACCCATGAAGGTTCTCAATACTTTGGATACTATTGGCTGAAAGGTCGAGCCATTGGAGATTATTGAAGATATTGAAAATAGGTTCGATTTCCTTGAAATAATTAAATGAAAGGTCTAAATTGACAATTTCATCAGGAGTCAAGAAATTTCTGATATTGTCAATCGAAGGGATTTGTTGCATATGCAAATCCAAAGAAAAACCATTGGCATTACGATCCTTTTTCATATGTTGTTGAACTATATTGGCTCTTAATTTCATTAGCAGGAAGTGTTTTTTTTATAATAAAATGATGTTTAATTTAAGTTATAAATTTTCTCTGGGACTTATTCTGTTAACCAGAACTTCAGCTTTATTAACCCGAATCTCAAAACCTATTATCGGGCTTTAAATAATAATAAATTACCCACAGTAATTGCTTTAATTAATAATTTTGGCACCAAAATGATTTTAAATAATTTCCTCCAAAACATCGCCTTTTCTCCTCAAGACTTTGAGCTTTCGTCTGATTATATCATAAAACGTCTATCTTTCGATGAAGAACCCTTAGAACCGCCCATAGATTCTTTGAACCCTCCTTTGGAATTCAATAATGCTTTGAACCATAAAAGAATCAGGCCTTTTAATCTAAACAGTGAGGAAGAAGCTGAAAATTCGATGGAAATATCAGAAAAAAGCTCAGAGTACTCAAGTTTTAAAGAGAAAAAACATGGCAGGAATGGGAAAAACAGGGACATGAGTGTCGATTTGTTCAAAGTCTCAGATTTAAATGCGTATTTTAGCTAAAAATACATACATTTTATTATAATATCAAATTTTATTATAAAATGCTGATGGATTCCATTGATCAAAGTCTCTGTTCTTATCCCATATCCTTCAAAGCCTTCAGTTCCTTAATAAATCTCTTCTCTTTTAACCTTAAATTAATTTGAAAAAAGGAAGCAATTCTGCTATAGAGCCTTCTAATCATAACCTTGATGTTTTTTGCTTGAATCCTTATAATTCCTCAGTTTCCCAAAGCAAGTTTTTCCCTAATAAACTAGGAAATAATCCATCTAAAATGGAAATCGAATCCCCTATGGATAAAACACCTTTGGGTCTTAGAAAAGTTTCACATTCAGCCGGCCAAACCAAAAAACGCAAGCTCTCGAATAAAAATCTGAGACTCAATTCTGAGGGAATCTCAAGGAAATTCGACCCTTTTTTCGATTGTTTCACACCCAAATTGGAACAAACCAAGAGTTCATTAGAAAACACTAAGGCATTTAAGGTCATTTCAAGGAAAATAGCTGAGGAATTTGTGGTGCAGGAGGTTTTCATTATAAATTATGAGTATTTTTTGAATTATTTGTATCGGGTAGACGATAGGCAAAGGAAAACTTAAAAAGGTCTTTAAATGCCAACATAAGTTGGATCAAATAGTATATGCGGTGAAAGTGTTGAATCTTGAGAAAGTCAATGAAAATCTAGAGAAAAATATCCCGTTTTTATGCTCGAAAATAGAGAAAGTTGAGGTTTTTGAACGATTGTTTTATTGTTGGAAAGAAAACAAAGAGTTGTTTTTCATGGTAAATTCGTTCTTTCTCGTTAAAATTAAAGAAAAATGAAAGTGCGAATATTTGCCTGTGAATTTAAGAGGACTTATGCATGAACATTGGCAATTTTCTGAAAGCCAAATAAGGACTTTTCTTCAGGATATTGGAGTTGCAATTTGGAATCTTCATAGGATCCAACAAGTCCATTTGAATATAAAGCCAGGCAAGAAAATCTTTATGTTTTTTAATAAAAAATGACCATTTTATGAAGAAAACATCTTCCTGAATGCGCCAGGAAAAGGATTTAAATTAGGCGATTTCGGCTTTGCAGGGGTCGAAGTAGAAAGAAGACTTTTCGATGAACGATATTCGGCTTTGGAGTTGTTTCAAGACAATTTGCAGACTCTGAATTTTAAGAAATGTGATATATTCGGTATGGGCCTGGTTTTATTTGAGCTGATGTCAAGTAATTTAATTTCATTTTATCTATAAAAAAGACTCTTTTCAATAGAAAAAACATTACCTAAAAAGCTTAATTATTATGAATGGATGAAACTTAGAATGCCTGGCAATAGGAAATTAATGGAGAATTATTGGAAATATTCAATGTCTCTTAAGGAAATTATTGGGAAAATGATGGACCCAGAGCCTAATAAAAGACCTGATATAGAAAGCATTTTACAAATGAATTATCAAAATGTTATGATCATTAGTTCGAAGTATTTTGAGGAAAAAGTGAAGGAAGAACAGGAAAAAATAAAGGAAATTAAGGAGAAGATTGAAAAGGTCAAGGGGAAAGAAAAAAAGAGGAAGGCCTCAATTTCTTAATAATAATTTTGCTTTTTTTTTTGGTTTTTTTCATTCTTATTTTCAGATTTTTTTTTTCTCTATATAATTTTTTTGGTCGTTTAAATATTAATTTATAGATTTGAATAAAAAGGTGCTTTTTAGCAAAATAAGCGGTGTTGCCAATAAAACGCAACTGAAATTTTTAGATTCTTTTGTTTTTGTTTTGTTTCGAAATAGTAATATAAATTTCTTTTTTTTTCATTTTTTAGAGGTTTTTTTCCTTTCCTTTTTTTTTATTGTTTCCAAATTTATTATTCCTTGAAAAGTCAAAAAGAAAATTTCATTGAATGTTTTTTTTTTCTTTGACTTAATTTTTTTGTTTTCTCGCTTTTTCACATGTTTTTTTTTTTTGATTGAAAGAAAGAAAAAAAGGAACAAAAGAAAATTAATCAAAACTTATGGAAAGTTTGTTTGTTCGGCGTAACGCTTGTTTTTTCATCGAAAAGAAAAAAAAGCTGACATCCAAACGAAAATTTCTTTGGCACGATTCCCTTCCATGTTGAAACATTTAAATCTTTCAACATAATAATGAAAAAGTGCCTTAATTTAGTTTTTGATTCTTTCATTTCGTATTTCCCCATTTTCCCCTCCTTTCAAAAAATTAGGATATTTCATCCAAAAAAAAAATAAAAGATTTTTTAAATTATTTCTAGATTTTGAAAAAAAAAATTTCCAAATAAATTACAAAAAAAATCCAAAAAAAAATGGAACCAAATCCCTTGCCCCCCAACATCTTCCTCCTTAACTCTGACAAAAGTGAAGTGAAAATCCTCGACTTCGACTCCAACTACCCCAAAGTGTTCGCTTCTTTCGACTCTCAACACACAAATAAAATCTCCTGTATGCTCCCTCTTTTCACTCCCAATAACACCCTTCATTCCATCATAACTTGCTCCTACGATAAGCAAGTGAAGGTGTGGTCATATACCCCTCCCAACAATTTCTCATTGAAACATCAATGGTTCTTTCCTATTAAATTTTCATAAAAAACCAATAAATTCCTCTATTTTTTAGCTCAACTCCGAAAAAAATCACTAAAGCATTCCTCGGAGTCAATAACCAAGTGCTTTTCTGCGACAAATATGGAGACATCTTCACTTTCAATCCCAACGAACTCAACCCTAATGAAGTGAAATTCGAAGCCCAACAAATAATGGGCAATTTAGCTACAATCAAAATATTTCAGGTCGTGAACTTTCCAGAGAAACAGTTTCTCTTGATCTCAGATGAATATTTCAGAATGAAAGTATGCAGATTTCCTGAGATCTATGATATCCTAGCGATTTGGATCCCTTTTGAATTCATGGCGAAATCCATAGCCGTTTTCAAAGAGGGAGTCTTGATTTTATTCAGAAGTGAACAGAAGAAATTCAAAGTATGTTGGGTTTTAAAGGAGAATTTCAATAAACCAGAATTTACCTATAATGAAATAGAATTTCCAGATCGAATCTTAGAGGATTTTCAAGAGGAAAAAAGAGAAATATTTGTCTTGGATGAAAAAGAAAGAGAAGTTGGGGTGTTGCAACAAATTATGGAAAAAGAGAAGGTTTTAATTGAGATCAAAGTATGTCGGTTTGAGGAAAAAGAGAGTAAATTGAAAGAAATTAAGAAAGTAATGTTTGAGGATAAAGAAAGCGTGAAGATTGTGAAAAGCGAAAGGAAAAGGGTTGTGCTCAGCAGGAAAAACAATGGGGAAAAGGAGAACATTGAAAGAAGGGAGTTGATAAAGAATGTGGAGATTTTTGAAGAGAAAAAAATGTATATTTTGAATGTGAATTTGCAATAATATGCGAAAAATTAGTTGTTTTTATTGAAGAAAACCGATTTTTTTCATTAATATTTATCTAAAAAATAATTAACAAAAATGAATTTTAATTAAATTTTCAATTACCGTAAATAATAATTTTTTTTATAAAATGAAGAAATGTTCCATCTTCAAATTTTTACTGAGCATTTCCTTAAAAACATTAGTCCTTTCTTAATATATACTTTAATATTGTGATATAAAAAAAATTTAATTTTTCTACATTTTTAATTAAATAAACACTCCTCACCATCACCAAAATTTATCTTCAAATAGCTCTGCAAAACGACTCCCAAATCCTTTCTCTTAACGGGTTTCGTAAGGAATTTCTTCATTCCAGCCTGATAGCATTTTTCTTGATCAGCAACTTCCACATTCGCAGTCACAGCAATGATAGGTATTTCATTCAAACCCTCATCCCTTATAAATTTCAATATCTTTTTACTAGATTGAAACCCATCTAATATAGGCATATTACAATCCATTAATATTAATATAATTGAATTTTCCTGAGTCATGATATCATTTTTTACTTTCTCAAATGCCTCTTCTCCATCATTCGCTGTTAAATAATTCAATCCATAAAATTCCAGGTATTTTTGAATAATCATAAGGTTGATTAAATCATCATCTGCAATTAATATCTTCTTTTCTTTTTTATTCATCATTTGAAAACTTTTGATATTTCTACAATTTATTGTGTTCACTAAAACATCTTTCTCAGTGGGAAAATAATTTAAGGAAGTCGTTGAATTGTTCGAATAACTTTTGATAAATGGTATTTTGATCTTGAGATTTTCTGGTCTAGAAAACACGTTTTCTTCCTCTTCTTCTTTCGAATTGATAAAAAACCAAAATTTCGACCCTTTTCCACTCTCGCTTTTCATTGTGATTCCCCGACTTTCATTTCCATCCAATAATTTCACCAAACTTTGTGAAATCGTCAGACCCAAACCCACTCCTGTCTTATTCATCTCTTGATCAGCTTGATCCAATTTACTAAACAATCTGAAAAGCTTAGGCCTATCAATTTCTTTTATTCCAATCCCACTATCTTTCACTGAAAATTTGATTGTTTGGGCTTGAGATGATTTATCAGAAGGCATCACCTTCACTGAAAGCTTTATGAATCCATGTTGTGTGAATTTTAATGAATTTGATAGGAGGTTCAAAAGAATTTGCTTGATTCGATTGCCATCTGTCTGTATTTTCAAATCATCTTTGATATTTTTGAGATCCACGATAAAATGCAGATTTTTTTTCCGCACCTGAAATTCCACCAATTCAACAGTTTCAGATATTATTTCATGGATTTTCACAAATTCCAAATTCAACCGAATTTTCTTATAAATGATCTGCGAAAAATCCAAAAAGTCATTTATCATATATAACAGCAAATTCGCTGATCGTTGGCCAATTATTAGATTCTTCTTCACTTCAGGGTCAGATATCTGAGGAGTCACCACTTCCAAAATCCCTAACAGGCCATTTAATGGTGTTCTTAAATCATGTGAAACTGTGGCCAAAAGACGGTTTTTGTATTCATCCAGATTTTGTAATTCGATGACTTTCCTTAGACTGGTGTTATCATTAAAAAGAACTAAGAGACAGGGTTGTCGTTCCCAACAGATTTTCGCGATTTTCAAGTCGAAATAATGTTTCTCCTGTTTCTCGGTATCGTTAATATTTTTTGGGGGATCCAAAGAAACAATGTTCAAAGTCAGAAATTTTATGTTCATTTGCTCTTTTTTTATCAGGTCGCAATTCCCCATATTTTGGACCTCATTGTTGCAATAATAGGTGAAAAGGGTTTCAGATAGAGGAAGTTCGATTTCCGTCGGATTTTCTGTGATCTGATAACAATTCAACAATTGTTCATAATTCGGGAATAAATCAATTATGTCATTTTGAGCCTTATCAATGATCGTAATAGGAGCACATGAACAATTTTTGGGCTGAATCGAGATGGGAGACCTAACATGATGACTTTTAAGAGGCTTTTTCAAAGGAGACATTTCAAACGCGGACTTATTATAAAACTCAATTTTGTTTTGGAGGTAATTCACGATAAATATCGGATTGGGCATGATATTCTGAACTAAAATCTTGAAATGTGAGAGGCTTTGATTAGACTCATGGATCGATTTATAGAATTGTCTGAAAGTCTGTTCTTGTTTATAGCTCATGACTCCAAAGCTGATGACTGCAAGCAACAAGCCTAAAAACAGATAATATTTCATAGGATTATCATTAAAATTAAAGACCCTCAACATCAAATAAAAGTTCGCCCAAATATAAAAACAAAAACAAAAAAGCCATGATACTTTAGTCAATAACACAGCATAGATGAACAATTGCAAAGGAATTATCAAGACAAGTGTTGTTCCTGAATACAGCCCATTAGCATTGAATTGAGCAATAAGTTCAGTGAATAGGATCGTGAACCCAAAGAAAACCAAAATCAATAACGTCTTCAAAAGCTTCGGCACAAATCGCCTGATCAAAAATAACACACAAAGAACAATTAAAACACATAAAACTGATAAAATGTCAGCCATTGTATGACGGATGACAACCGTGTACCCAGTGCAAATGAAGGAAAGACATAATTCCATTTTGACTAATGAACAAAGCCGTTGAACCTTCTCATGCTCTGCCTCGGATTGATATTTCATCTCCAAAGGCTTGTCGAGAAATTTGAGAGTATATTTGTTCATGATAGTTTTAAAATTGTGTTGGGTGATCTCTTGGGTATGAATTTTAATATCAAAAGCTATAATAATAATCTTTAGCAATTTGTTCAGAAATTCCAAATTTTTTTATTCCAGTTCGAAACCTGGATCAAAAAAGAAATGAAATGGAAAAATGGAGAATGTTCTGTGGAAAAAAAATGGGAAAAAAGGTTTTTTATTATTTTTTTAAGCACTGGGACTCTCTTAAGCAATAGACCAAGACTCTATTAATTTAATTATTTTTTTTGTAATTAGAAAGAGAAAAAATAAAGTATTATAATAATTTCATGAAATTTTTTATGATACTATTTTGTTCGTTTGGATTTAAAAAGAGAACCTTGAGAAAGGAAATTATAATTTTTCCAAATAATAATACAGCAAAACCATCTTTAATAAAAAATTCCATCAATTTTCATTTTTTTCAACGAATGGATCGATACTCTTTAAAATTCCTCAATCCTCAAATAGAGTCGCTCTACCAACAACAAAATATCGTTCATCAAACTAAACTCTTCTCGACTTTTCTCATCTTCCAATTTTTCTTTCTGCTTTTTCTCGCTATTTCCACAATAGTCCGAGACCACAAAAATATCGACCATATCATGATTTTTTCATTTTCCGCATTCTTCCTCCTGTTTCTTTGGTTGATCCGTTTCAAATGGACGAAATTTTACCAATTTGGATTGAAGATCTTTTTTTTTGGTTTCGGGTTGATCCTAACAGAATTTTCCCTTTTGCTTAAGGAAGCAAACAATGATATGTTCAACTCAGAAGCAGTGGCATATATCATTCCTATTCAAAGTTTCTGTGCTTTGATGTTGCTGGTGAGATTTGATTGGATGTTATCTAGTCTGATATATTTCCTAAATCTGGTTTATTTCATTTTTAGAATGATGGACATCCAGAAAAATTCGAGAGAGATATATCTGTGGGTAGGACTATTGATGGGAGTGGTGAATTTCTCATATATGGCATTCAGAGAACAATGGATTTATAGAGAATTGTTTAAAAAGAACTATGATTCTTATGAAAAGCTTAACCAAATTCATCTTTTATTGAGAAATGTGTTTCCTTCTTCCATATTTATATTGAATTATAATAAGAATCCCTCTGAAATAGAATTCATCAACACACAGGCCTTGACATTGATGAACAAAATATTAGAAGAAGAGAATTTTATGAGAAATTCACGATGCCTTGATTCCTTGCACCAGAAAACCATGATGACTGAGAAATCCCCCACGATCATGAGACATGAGATCGATTATGAGAAAATCCAAGAGTTCTTTAAAAAAATGGATGTTCTGGATCAACGGTTTGCAAACTATCAAAACAACATACCACAAATCCTTTCTGATTTTTTCCATTCGAAAATCTTATTGCCCTTGAAATTTTCCCCCAATGAAATTCAAAATAACGAAATCCAATTTTTGAGTCTGAATTTATCAAGAACGATCTCCCTTCAGACTAATAATAAAAGACAAAATAAACCTTTGATTATTAACCTAAATCGAATATGTTCAAGTGAACAATTGTTCAGAGAAAAAGAAAATGAAGGAAAAGAAGAACTAAATCAAAGTTTTGATGAGGCCGCAGAGTCGAGAGTCATATATTATGAGCTTAAAGTGGCCAAAATACATTGGAATGATAAGATCTGTCTCTTGATCTTATTGTCTGATATTACCAAAAGCAAAAAGATCATTGAATTGAAAAGTCTTGATAAACATAAGAATCAGCTTTTGGCTTCGATCTCCCATGATTTAAGGACCCCTCTGAACGGTGTGATTGGAATGATAAACGCCACTTTAAATGAAATTATTGATGAAAAACTCAAGGAATTTTTGACAGTCGCACTAAAAAGTGCGAGTTTACTAGATTACTTAATAAAAGACATTTTGGATTTCTCCCAAATTTCATACAAAAAACTTAGACTTAATCTCGAGGATTTTGATATCAAAGCAATCATTCACGAGGTCTTTTCTTTAATGAGGTTTCAAGCCCAAGCGAGATCCTTTACCTTGGAATTAGAAACCTTTTTACCAGAAGGACTTTCATGCAAATCTGATCCCAATCGAATCAAACAAATTCTGATAAATCTTTTAGGTTTCATTATATGATCTTTCTATTTATTTCTTATTATTATCTTTTCTTATAATATAATTAACTTTCTTTTTTCTTTCTAGGCAATGCCATCAAATTCACCAAGCAAGGTTTCGTCCGATTGAAAGCCGAATGTTTCTATTCTGAAGAACTCAAACGTAAACGTCTCAAACTCTCAGTTCAGGACACCGGAATCGGCATTCGTAAAGAGGATCAAAGCAAGCTCTTTCGTCTTTTCGGGAAACTTTCCCAAGATGACCCTGAAATAAACAAATATGGAATTGGCTTAGGTTTGGCCATTAGCAACAATCTCGCTAAATTACTAGATCCGTTCAGCGAAGACGCTGGTCTCCATGTGGACAGTAGTTACGGTCTAGGCTCGAACTTCTGGTTTTTTGTGGATGTGGGGTCTTGTGAATCACCTCAAAAGAAACTAATGTTCTCTAAGGTGGATTCAAGTCCTAAGATTAATTTAAATCCAGCGACTTTTGATAATACGAAACCCTTGGTGTTGATAGTTGATGATGATATGATCAATTTATTCGTGCTTGAGAAATACCTCGAAACATTTAAAATGGAAGTGATTAGAGCAATGAATGGAATAGACGCTTTGGAAATCGTAGAAAGAGAAGTTATTAAAGGCGAGTTAAGACTGGCTTTTATTCTAATGGATTGTAATATGCCATTGATGAATGGATTAGAAGCCACAGAAGCAATTTTAAAGGCGCTAGAAAATGGCAATAAGGAGAGGATTCCTATTATTGGCATTAGTGCGAATGATAGTCAGGAAGAAGTGGCGAAATGTTTGAAAGCTGGAATGATGAAATTCATTGTGAAGCCAGTGAAAAGAGAAGAATTTTGCAATTTGATTGAAGGGATCATAAGAGAATTCTGAAGTCTTTTTTTATTAAAAAATGCTTGAGTTTTTGTTATTTATAATGAAAGCAATAATTATTATTAAACAAAATATTAAACATTAAGAACTTTTGATACCATTATCATTTTTTAGGAAAACTAAATTTTTTCATCTTCTTATTTTTTTAATTTTTTTTTCTTTGTCCGTAGATTG
>Ga0302186_10001582_pt1 | contig 18644 bp, 15 predicted proteins | sample II_Bog_E1_2_FD_198782 | JGI IMG/M metagenome (GOLD analysis project Ga0302186, IMG submission 198782) | Peat permafrost microbial communities from Stordalen Mire near Abisko, Sweden - II_Bog_E1_1 | ecosystem: Environmental > Terrestrial > Soil > Wetlands > Peat | place: Sweden: Abisko...
AAATCTAATTATTAAAAACATATTTCATGATAAATATTAACAAAGAAACGTATTTCGGGTCTTTGATTTTGAGTTTATCATCGATTTCTGAGCCGACTTTTTCTAATTCATTCAAGGATTTGAACTCTTCAAGTGTGTTTTTAATGATTTTCGATAAATCATAAATATCATAATCTCCCATCTTCAAATCGGAAGTGTTATTTAAAGAGTTCAAAGGCTGGATCTTTCATTAGAAAATAAGAAAAAAGCTAATGATTTTGTTTTTATTTTTTACTTCAGAAGGCTGATCGAGAATTCTCAGGCTAAAAACAAGAGAAACTATCTGATAAAAAATAAGAATTTGTCTTAACATTTGGCTTCGTTTTTGAAAAAAAAGGCTTTTAATATTTTTATTAATTTATATTAAAATTAGTTATGATTTTTCTTTCATTTAGACTATTAAAACTATTTAAAAGCTTTAGTAATTTCTTATCCAATGTAAAAGCCTTTCGATCCTTCTGTTAACGCGATCAAGATCTTTTCTTTCATGATTTCCTTAGATTCATATTGTGGAAGATCCAATTGATTAAAACAAGTATGCGCCACAGGCAAAGCTTCTTTAGAATGTGGGATTTTCTCTATTTTTAATGAGAAATTCTTGAATCCTCCAAACGGCACATTAAAAGACCCTTTTTTTTTTCATAAGAAATCAAGACTTTTTACTTAAAAAAGAGTTTTACCCGAAAGGAAAAACAGGAAATTGGCTTTCATTTCCTCAGAAAACTCCTCCATAATTTCCCAGAACCATTTCATGATGAAATGGTCTTTCGGAAATCCTACATATTCTGTGAATTTCTTCATTTCTTCGACTTTTTTTATATTTTTTTCATATGTTTTTCATATTTTATAAAGGATTTACTATCAATATTTGGCATTCCTGAGAGTTTCAAGCCAAGATCTTTTTCATCTAAGAGAAAAAGAGCATCACTTGGGATGATTTCTTGGAATCCAAGAAGAAAAGCCTCGGTTTGTTGTTGGATTTCAAGACCCATTTTCGCGAAAGCCAATAATTTCACATATTCTTTCTTATTGAATTCAGTGACTAGTTCATTTCGACCTTTTTCCTTGAGATCAATGGTTTTTATCGTGCCGAACCAATCGGAATCGTAGCTTTTTAAAGATTTTTATTCGAGATTTCAGATTTCATGGTTTTTTTACCAAAATTTGAATTCGAATTCATCTATTGGGCTTTTTAAGACCCATTGTAGGTTTTTTTCTAATTCAGGGTCTATATCATTCAGATCTTCTATATACAAGGTTTTTTCTAATATTAAATTAAGAAAAAATCTTAATAAAAACAACAAAGGACTTACTTAACATATGTTTTAAAAAGGATTTCACAAAATGGACTTCGAAATTCGTATTATCAATCATGGTTTTTCCAATTAATCTGCCCAACATGCGGAAATGAGTCAAATGATCAGGAATACTAAAGGAAAAAAGACTAGGTTGATAAGAAGTCTTATTCGCTGATAATTGGAAAAGTCCATAATCTGGATTAAAAATCTCTTTATTCAATAAAGCCAGCCATTCTCTTGTTAATCCTCCTTTTTTTCAAACAAATTATTAAATATTAAAGAAATTATAGAGAAAAAACCGAAATCCGAGCCGATTTCATTATCGAAATTCACCTTTATAGGTCTTAGAATAAGCTCGCAAGGCGTGATTTCAAGCAAGGTTTCTAATGTCGAATGCCAAATTTGATCTCTTTTAATCTTTATCGTTATTTCATTATCTTCATATTCCATGGAATTACATAGTTTTTTGGCTTTATTGATGCTTTGCCATTTGAGATACGAGAATTTGATTTCACTGGATACGGCTATTGAACTAGGCGATTTCTTGATATAATTCCCGAAGATTTTACTGATATTTTCAGGTTTTTCCTTCATATATTGACCAACAACTGGGGACATCTTATAATAGAGATATTTGAAGCCATCTTCTAATGTTTTGAAGCTGATTTTCTCATATTGTTTGGAGAATTTTCTCGATAACATACCATGTTTTTCTAAGGAATAATCCTTAGTATTAAGTCTGGAAAGTGTTGGAGTAAAGGATAATTCTTCATTTTTCTCACAATTCATTGTAAGGAAATCTTGCAATAACATGAGAGATTTTACTCCAAATATGAAGAAATTATAACAATCATAAAGAGATCCTGAAGAATCCTCTTTGAAATCAGTGCCTATGAAATCAATGAGGAAATAGATGATTTCGAAGAAAGTCCTTGAAAAAGATAAGAGATTTTCATTTTGATTGAGCTCTTTCTTGAAAACCTTCATTTGGCTTTCTTTTTCCTCAAGATTCAAATCCCAAAGCCATTTTTTCTTCAGGAAAACCTCAGAAATATCCTGAATTTCAGGAAAAGGACTTAATTTCCTGATGGTTTTCCTCAAACAGGTGTTTTCAAATAGAAATCTTAGGTCTTTAATGATTTTCTTGAAATAATACATCGAATCATAAAGTTCTTCATGTTTTTTGAAGATCTCATTACAGATAAAATTCACGAGCTTAAAGTCCTAATGATTATATCTATAAAATTATAGAAAAACTTACGTTTTCATGTTCGTTTTTCTTATCGAATTCAGGAATCCTTTCTAATCCAATTTCTTCTTTATAAGCATATAGATCCAAAAGGATGATTTCTAGACTTCTATTCATATTTATAGCTAATTTCTCTAAGAAAGTTATGCTAAAGATCTCGAAATTATTGTTTTCCTGACAAAAAGAAGTCAAAGTCTGGAAAATCTCGTTTTTTTGATCTGATTTATCATTAAATCTCAGTTTTTTCGTTATCAAATAATTGATTATAATATCGAGGGTTTCCTTTTTGAGGAATCGTCTAAAAGTCAGGATTTTATTCGATTCTATGATAACTTTTTCCTTATGATTATGAATTCTCATGTTTTCTTCATCTTGTCTTTCTATTAAAGAATGTAGACATTTGAAGATCCTATCTTGGCCATTTTCATTAGAATTATCCTTTAATAATCCCAATATCAACATGCTTAAATTATATGAATTTTCCTTCAATAATTCTTCCTTTAGAATTCCTGGATTCTCAATATCTTCGCCTTTGAAATCAATAGCGATTTTCTAATCATTTTTATTAAATAAAAAAAAACATATCAGATATCTATTATCAATTAAAAAGACCTGTAAATCGGAATATATTAAATTCCCCTCAAAATCCATATTTCCTTCCTTTAAAATCAAAGGCAATACGATTTTCTTATTCAAGAAAATGTCTAATTGAACGAGGATTTTGCTCTTTAATCCAGCTAAGACATTTTCTTTGATATCTCCTTGGAAAATAGCCAGATTCTCATTGTTTTTATCCATATTCAAGATTTTAAAGAAAAGGTTCAAAATTCTAAAAGCGTTTATTGGGTTATATATCAATTTCTTCATTAATCTGAAAATCCCCTTATTTTCCTTATAAACGATCTTACCATCAATATCTTCATCTTCCACATTCACGGAATTCAAGGCTTTGATAAGATTTATCAAGGCTTTTCCTGATAAAATCGGCAAATTCAAAAAGAACTCGAAATCCTGATCTTGAAAACGTTGGAATTCAGGGATTTCGGGCAAATTATCAAAAGAATTGGCCTTTTCGCCTGAGGATTTATCGAATTCGCCTTCTTTTTCAAAGAACTCGAGCAAATATTCAGGTGTATGATTCGATTTCTGTTTGATTTTGTTGAAGAATTCCAGGATTTCGTTTTTTTCCTCTTGATTTTTCTAAAAACTCGCGAAATATCAATAAAAATGCTTATTATTTACGTCATTTAGTCCGTTTTCCAAGATCTTAGGCCTGACATTGAGAGCCATTTCCTTGAGATTCATAGGCAAATATTCAATGAGTTTCTTAGGCAACATCAATAAAATCTTATTCAATTTCTTGTTTTCGTTTTGTTCCCAATAAAAGATTAAAACTTCGGCTATTTCCTCTATATCTTTTCCATTTTCCTCATAATTTTCCAACCCGAAATCTTGTTTTTCCTTAAGAAAACCCATCAATTTCAATTCCCGTTTCATGAAAAAGGCTTGTTTCAAGATTTCGGTTTCAAGCTTCTTTTTCTCATTCAAGCTTTTATTCAAAGTCTTCTTTTTCTCTTCATATTCACGTTTTCCTTGTTCTAAAACCTCAAGTTTATATTCCAAAGGAATCCCATTGAAAAACTCCATATCGATCTCATAAAGTTCTAAGGAATTCGATGGGAAATTATATTCTTCGAAAAGGAAGATATTATTAGAGGAAATAGCTTCGAATTCAGGTTTTTCTCCCAATGGGAAATTCGCTTGTTTTTCCAAGACAAATTCGATCTTTTCCTGTGAAGAAAGAGTCGCGAAATTCGATTCCTCGATCTTATATAAATACATGAAATTCGAAGGAACTCCTAAATCAAGCAAAATCTGATCGATTGGATGAGGATTTGCCTTAGAATTGGCAGGCTTTTCTAATATATCCAAATCCTTATTAATTTCAATGATTTCTTCTTGTTTTTCCTCTTTATTTTCTTCATTATTATTGTAATTATTAGCTTGTTTCTGAGAGTTATTGGAATTATCGCTGGCTTCTTTATTTAGAAAAACCTCCTCTTTTTCATCTTTGACTAATAATTCTACTGATAAATCCATTAAAATCAAATAAAGGTCATAATTTCTTTGCGAAATAGAGGGATTTCTATTCAAGGATTCAATATCTAAAAGCAGTTCATCATCGATGTTTTTCAAATAAGGTGGGTTGGTTTCAAAGCAAATATGGAGATATTTATAGAAATTAGGATAAAGACAAAGGAACTCTTGAGATTCTTTCGATAAGATTTCGAAATAAGAGAAAAGTCGAGAAAATTTATAGATAAAAGCAGTGTTTTGCCATGAATTTTCAAGGTCTATATAATAGTCTATATAGAAGATATGCAATTTATTGATAGATAAGGGATTCACATGGGAATTGGCTTTGATTTTGAGGATTTCTGAAGAAAATTCTATTGTTTTTCTTTGATATTTCTGATTATTATTATTAGGAGATTTTTCGAAAAGCTTCTCGATTTTGATCTTTTCAAAATCAAAATCAGGACTTTTCTCAATATCGGTTTCTTCCTTCTTTGAGAGAAAAGACCTGAAATCTAATGGATTTTGTCTATATTTATTGAAGAAAAGGTTGGAATAATGTTTCAAATAATTCTTATGTTTCTTCTTATCAAATTCAAAACCAGTGAAAAGCTTGAATTTCCTTTGTAAGATCTTTTCTGAAAATTCGGCCAAAAGACTGAAAACATAAGTTTGTTCTAGAAAATATAAATCTTGTGTTTTTTCTCTGGTTTTCACGATTTCCCATAGAAATTCATTGATTTCTAAGGAAAAAGCATCAAGATTTGTCTTTGTTTCTATGAAGAAATTATGCATCATAGATCTCAATAATTCAATAGTCAATTTCCATTTCACTACATTTTCATCAGTTCTGAGGAAATTCTTAATATCTCCAGCCAAAACCTTCAATTTCTTAAATAAGGCTTCTTTCATATATCTCAACCATAAAGATCCTGAGGTTGTTATGAGATTTTCATTAGAAGAAGAAGTGCTTTTTTCGAAGAAATAATGATTTGAAACAATTATCAGGAAAAGTCTTTTTCCCAAATTGAAATATTTCGTTGAGATTTCTAATAAATAATCAATAAAGTAAATTTTCTCATTATTGAGAAAAAGCTCATAATTGGAAATCATAGGAATTAATAAAGGATATTTCCCAGCGAAAAAGGTCAAAACATTCAAAGCATAACAACTATCTATTAAATCATATTCCATGGTTTTCCTCATTTCTTCATCTTTTATATTGATGATAAGTTCCTGGAAACTTTTCATACATCGCTCAATAAAATAAACTAGGATTTCCTCTTGAGTTTTATCTGGATTATATCTTCCTTGATAATTTTCATGTTTCATTTTAATGAAGAAGCTTTGATTTGATCCTTGTGAAATTTCGCAATTATTCAAGAAAACCTCCAGGAAAACCTTATTATGAGCGCCGAATAACGCATTGATTTCCTCATCTTTCGCGAAAATCTCCATTGCGATTTGTTCCTTTAGGGTTTTGGCTTGAGAATCGAGGAATTTGCCTTGGAATTTAACCCGGAGATTGGCTGAAAGGAAATCTATTTGATCAAAAAACATGAAAATGTCACAAATTCGGGTCAAAAGCACATGAGAATTATGAAGAAACTTGTTTTTCTCATGATTTGTGGAATATCTTGTGTTTTTTAATTTATTGAGGACTTTTTCTTTGAATTCCTGGAATAAAGAATCTCGATTATTTTTATTGATTATGCTATTAAGTCCAGCTAGATAAAGTTCTAAGAAACTCTTGATTTTATCATATTTAGCATATCTCTTTTTATTATCGAATTTCATTTGAGTTTCATGTTGATCTAGATAATTTTCTAATAAAAGCAAAGAAACTTCTTTTAATTGCCAGAAATCCACTTTCATAATGTTGATATTACCCAAAGCCTTTTTCAATAGAATGATCCCATTTTCTATAGTATCATTATCTAAAGTCTTGATTTCATCATCAATGAGTTTTCTAGCTTTCATTTTTACGAAAATCTCAGCCACATAACGATTATATTCATATATAGATCTCCAATCATTAAACATCATGATCACACCATCTTCGATTTTAGGGTCATGAGCTATAGTTTCTTGAATAAGTCTTGAAACCAAATTCAATATCATCGCATGAGTACAACAATTCGTCATATAATCCAATTTATTCGCCTTGGCAGAATATTTGATTTCTATGATTTTCTCTGAAGTTGAAGCGATTTTATAGAGGATTTGACTTGATTCCAATGACCATCCTTCCCATATAGTTTTGAAATGATCTGTTAATATTTCAATGAAATAAGTCGCGAATTTCTTCTTTTCAATGAGATGAAGCTCTGGATCTTCAAGGCTTTTATTAATGATGATATGATGTATTATAGCAAAGGAATAACAACTTCTGATTCTGATTTGATTATCATAGGCACTGAATAAAAAAAGCTCTAAAATCGCGAATCCAACCTTTTGAAACATCATTTTGAAAAAAGAAAGACTTTTTAGATCCTTTTCGAGAACTCTATATAAACTCTCATATATATTAGTCATAGCATCAGGAATATCCTCATTCCAACGATTCAAATATTTCCAGAAACCCATTAAAGATCTATTCAAATCCACGATTTTCTTAAGTTTTTCTATGAAAAAGTCCTCATTTTGGCAATTTTCCCTATTCAAAGTATGGAATAATTCCTCATATGGACGATAAATCAAGATTTTGCAACATATTTCCTTGAAAAACGAGAGAATGAATTTAAATTCGCATTGAGTTTCTAATAATTTGGGATTATCTCTATTTTCGCTTAATTCGAAACATTCCATATTGATTTGTTGATGAGAAATCAAATATTTTATAACCACGGAATTCACAAAAATTCTCAATTTCTCAATGAATTCGTCATCAAAAATCAACCAAGGCAATTCGCTTTTATGAAATGAAAGACTATGTTTAATTACACGATTGATTTCATCAAGCCAAAAGAGATTTTTAAGAATTTGAGGGAAATTAGTTTCCACATTGTTTAAATCCAGATTTTCCTCAATGAATTTCCTCTTTAAAGCAAAAAGCTTCATTTTCAAGATATTTAAACTGAATTCCGTGGCTTTTTTATTAAGATCTTTGATAATTTGTGAGAATTTCAAGATTCTTTTAGAAATATTAGTCATATATCTGAATAATCTGTTTTTCTCACTTAAAACCTTGGTTATCGAGGATAAATTCACAACATGATTCTTAAGGAATTTGAATAATCGATTTCTCTCATATATTTGATTATCTTCATCTTTTTCTAATAATCCTTTGAATTCTTTCCAAGATCCTTGAAGTCTCATGTTATATTCCTCGACTATGAGATCTAGGAAATTAATATACCAATCCAATATTTCTTCATAAATTAATTTGAGATCTTCGAGGATTTGTTCATGATCTTCCTTATAATATTCGCTTTTGTTATATTTCTGTAACATCCATTTCAAAAGTCCAAGATTCGCTTCTATTACATTTATTCTGATTAAAAGAGAAAAACCCTCAAAATTCATAATCAATTTCCCTTGGACTATTGATTGGAATAATTTCTCTCCTGAAATCGAATATAAATTATAGAAAATCGGTATATTGGAATTATTAAAGATTTCTTTGAATTTCTTTAGAAATCCTTTGGATTTCAGAAGATCAAGCTTCAAATTGTTTATTATTAAAAGAATAGGCGATTTCCCGGTTTCTTCAATAATATGATGTTCTATCACATTTAAGGCTTCTTTAGGAATTCCGCCTAGAAAAGGTAAAGCTAATTTGAAGAAAACCTGCATATAGCTTTGATAAAGACCTAAATGGATTTTGACCCCGAAATAGGTATCTGAAAAAAGCGTATTCAAGATAAAATTGATGTTTATGAGGATTTTTTGATATTTATATCCGAGATATTGGAAGAAAGTGGTTAGATTCTCACAAATATTCTTGTTTTCTTCTCGATATTTAAAGAAACCCTCGATTTGGCTCAAATCTCCATCGACCATAAGTCGAATTTCATTCAAAAGCTCCTCGAATTTCCTGATAAATAAAGGCTTTAAAAACCTCACTAATGCAATATCATCTAATAACTTCAAGCCTGAGGACCCCCATAATAACAGGTCTTTTAAGACGATTTCCACATAAATATTACAAAATTGCAAATCCTGTGGATTTTTATTGATGTTTTCCAGGTTTTTCTCATGTTTTTTCGCGAGATCCTCTATAAATGGCTTCATTAAATTGAAATTGCATAGGAAAACCACGAATTTTTCTTCACAAAAGAGTCGAAACCATTGTAAAATCGATAATGTTTCAAGCCGATTTTCGAAGATAAAGTCCTTGAGATCAGGGTCTTGAGAAAGTGAAAAATAGAGAATATTGTTTATGAGGGTATGGATATAGCTTTTCACATAAAAAGGCATTTGTCCAGATTTCTTCTCATAACAAAGCAATAAATCTGTGAAAATACCCTCATTAATAAAGAGTTTCAATAGAAAAACACGTCTTTTTTGCCCGAAATAACGAATAGGAGAAAGAATCAAATAATCTAATAGAGGATATTGAGTTTCTTTAGGGGTTTCTAGACTTTCCATGAGAAATTTCAGATGTTTTATAACGAAAAAGATGCTTTGAACCATGAGGAAACTGAAATAATCAAGGCTTTTCAACTCCGAAACATCAGGAAATCTGTTGATTTCTAATGAAATCGAGGGTTTTTCATTCTGGATATTGAGGAAATATTGAGAAAAATCCTCTAAAAGACTGTTTTTCTCATGAATTGCGAAATTGTCTTCATCTGGGAAATATCTCCTTAATAATTTAGCCATATAAAGGTCTAAGGATTCCATTAAACCAGCCATTTCCTTTAAAAGCTCGAATTTCAATATTTTGAGTCTTTTTGCCTTTAAATAATTCCTGAGATTCAAGCCAATTTTGATCAAAAGCTTCATTAAAACGAAATTATCAAGAGAAAAGTCGCATTTCGATTGAAATTCCTCAATAATACGCTTCTCCAATGAAAAACCCTCATTTTCCTGATGATATTCAGGCTTTTTCATTTCAATCAATAGAATCAGACTTGTTTCGAATAATTTCTGGTCTTTTTGGCTTAAACTCAATAAATATAACAAAATCTGGATTTTATCAGTTTCTTTCATTATTGTGAAATCGTCAGGGTTTTTCAAATTGAAAAGACTGAAAAATTGCTTATAATCGTTATCATAGATGATATTTTCAAAGAAAACGGCTATAAAAATGAAAATGAAGCGATTTTCATAGGTAAAGTCTCTTCTCAATTTCGTTTCTAATAAAAGCTCCAGAAACTCCAGACTATTTTCTTTAAATTCTAATTTCTTTGCTATTTTCACTACGATTTCATAGCTATTTTCATTTGAATTATCCTTTAAAATCTCATCTAAATTCAAAGTGACATCCTTTTTATCGATTTCCAGATGGAATTTCACGATATAATCATTATTTCTGAGTTTTTCTTCTTTTTCTATTAAATTTTCTTTATCTTTCATTAAATTTCCTTTATTTCCCATTAAATTCCCTTCCTTTTCCATTAAATTTCCTTTATTTTCCATTAAATTTCCTTTATTTTTTGGCTCTAAAAGGCTAAAAAGCGCTTCTCGACTAGCATATTTCGAACTTAAGAACGAATAAGCGAACATAAACATCTTCTTTTGTTTATAAAGATCGAAAATGTCCAATTTCCAGGCATTATAATTCATGAGTTTATAAAACACCGCTATATATTTCAAATTCAAGGTCCAATCATCAGAAAACATCAGGAAATTCAGGAAATCCTCATCTTTGAAAAGTCCAGAATCCAATGGGGTTTTCAGCTTGAAATCATAAAACGCCAATTTATTGAGAAATAGGAATAAAATATCAAGAGATTCTGATAAAATCCCTGCGAAATCCATTTTATTGGTTTTCAAAGTCTTTATATTGGAAACCATGGATTCTATGAAACTAAGAAGATTCTTGAAATTGAGTTCCAATTGTATGATGTCTTGTCCTTTGAACATTTTCCAAGGACTTTGAAGATATTTCCTTAGATCTATCAAGAATAAGGGTGGGGGGTCGAGATTAGAACAAAATGAAGGGATTTCTTGAGATTGTGAGAAAATTTCTGTCTAGAAAAAAAATTTATTATAGTAAATTAAAGGATTTTATGGGAGAAATACCGGTTGATGGATATAGCCTTTGGAATCGCCTTTGAGATAGAACTCAGTGCATTCGAAAAACATGATTTGGAAATAAAAAGGAAAGACTTTTGATTTTGAGTTTGAGATATTTTTATTTTTATGGAGAAATTATCTGAAATCTGATAAATAAATTTAAAGTCAAAGGATTTTTTAATAACCGAAAACTTTGGAGATTTTTTCTTTATAAAGGAAAAATTAATTCGATCAAGCCTTTAAATGTTAATTTTAACGATTTGTTCAAATATTCAATCAGCTTTTACAAGAATTTCTTATAAAATTGGTAAAAAGTGAGGAATTTCTTCTCATTCGAAATTAAATACATTGATTATTTCTCTAACTTTTTTCTTAATTCCAGTGTTTGGACTTGTTGGGGAAATAAGGTTTTTGTTATATGTTGTCCTTTTTTCCATTTCATTGCCTTTTCCCATTTCACTGCCTTTTTCGAATTCATTGTCTTTTTCGAATTCATTGTCTTTTTCCATTTCACTGTCTTTTTCTTTAACCATTTCATGGCCTTTTTCTTTAACAATTTCATCATCTTTTTCTTTAACAATTTCATGGTCTTTTTCCATTTCATTTCCTTTTTCCTCATCATTGGCTTGTTTTTCTTCATGATTATGCACTTTTCCTGATTTTTTTTTGCATCGAAATCTTGACCAAGGAATCAAAGCCATTATTTTCGTCGTTGTGGTGAAAATAAGAGTATACATCAAGGCGAGATTCGCGAAAATGAGGATCCATCCATAAAATTGTCTTTTTTGATAATCTGTATTCTCTTCAAAATCCTCAATCGCCAGATTTAAAGCACTGATTAAAGCTAAATTAATCAACGATTCATTTATAAAGGTTAAAATCATGAGACTTCTATTTCGATATGGTCTTCCGATGATCATTATTATATAGAAGATGAAATTGATAGTACAAAGAGCACAGATTTGGAAATATGGGAAATTATAATAGACAACAACTGTCGATGTGATAAAGAGATGTCTCATGAAATCAAAAAACAAATAATATTCTTGTAACAGGTTATCATGTTTCAAATCATGACTCAAAAAATAATATCTCGTTTTAAATTGTTTCGCATTGCTACATTTAGCATCATATATTTTATCATAAAAAGCTTTCAATTTCGGAAAACGTAAAATCTTCTTTAATAAATTCACATAAACCATCATTTGTTTATAATTGAAGAACTTTTCCTTCTCTTTTTTAGATGGCTTTTCTATTAATATTTCAGGGTTCCTATCTGTCGTTTCTATTATTCTTTTGGATTCTGAAGAAGGAATATTCAGTAATTTCACAGGATCTTGATATGTTGCGCTGCCATTAAATAGAAAAAATGCACTCTTATATTCTTTTTCCTTCAACATTCCAGTTTCAAGTTTCCTCCGCAAAGAAACTCCTACGTTCACATCTCTGAATTCCTCCGCAGTGGGCATTTTGTCATTCATTTTACTCAAGGCGGTTTTATTGGGAGAACTTATTACAGATTTCCAATCATTTCGACATTCATCATCACGAGTGATTGTCACTGGATTGATTTCCACCAGATTTGAAGGAAAAGTTATTATTCTTAAATTATTGATTTTGTTGGTAAAATGCTGCTTGTCAATGGGAATTTCGTGGATGGTCGCGGAATTGAGTCTATTGTTAGATGAGGAAAATTCCTCTATTATCAATTCTTCTTCAACAGGCTTCTTTTTCTCATCTTCATCAGGGATTGAGGAATGAGGCACTATTTTTTGCATTTTTACTGTTTTGTTATTTTTAGTAAGGAACCTCATTTTAGAAACGAGCTTATAAACATGGAAAGGTATAAAGATGACGAACATAGTGCTTAAAATTGAGAAGAAGTAATTTAAGATTCCGTAAGGATGGCTATGTGGTTGGAACTTCACTGAGGAGAATGAGAAAAAAACTAAAATCTGATATTTCGAAAAGAGGAAGTTGAACAAAATCGGCCAAATTAACATCTTCTTAAGGATTTTTAAGATCTTTATATATTGCCTGAAAATATGCGATTCATTAGAAAGTTTTCCTCTGATTTTCCTTCTTCTGGGCCTAGAGATTTTCCAAAGCCTTAACACCAAGAGATCTAAGGTGATCATTATTGCAATTTGAAGGAAAATACTACTGACATTATTAAGGAAATATTCAGAAACATCATATAATTGGAAAATCTGGGGTAAAACATTGGAGTCATCAAGATTAATAGGGATATTTGATAATCCGAATAGGTTATTTCTCTCAGATCTGGCTGCGAACATTGAATTGAGGTTCAATGGATAAGCAATGGAAATATATTTAAGCAGATTTATTAAATTAAGAAGCATTAGTCCTTGGATTAAGAAAGAGGAATCTCCATTTAAAATGAGATTGATATATAAATTGCAAATATTGAAGATATCTGCCAAAGTGCTCATATCATTAGTGGAAGATGAGAGGCTTTGTTCAGTTGAAGAGACATCATAACAATCTTCCATAATTATTGTGGCTTCGGTGTTGAGGAAAATCAAATGATTCGCATAGATAAATTCAAGAGTTGCGTTCATTGTCACTAACAAAACAGGACCATTAATGATTTGATTCGAAAATTCGAAATTGATATTTTCAAAGAATTGATTTCCTGAATTCGATCCAGAATTTGTTATATCATATGAAAAGATCGTATCGTTAATGGAAATTGAGAATAAAAGGGGGATGTTTTGAAGTATGAATGAAATATCACCTTGAATTTGCAAAAGATAAACTGTGGGAACTTTGGTATATTTGAGTGAAAAAGAAAGGATTTTTTTGTTTTTGCAATTGTTAGTGGTTGCATCATAATAGATTTTCTCATTCGAACATACTACATAAAAGGGGTTGAGAGAGATATAGTTTTGTTCAAATAAAACATTGAAAGGATTAAATGCTGAATCGTCATAAGTGAGGTTCATGGTCCAGCCTTGAGAAGTCATTAATTGATAAAAGGTCACTTCAATATAAATATTCGCATCTTCAACAGTTTTCTGCATAATATAAGAAAGATCTTCTTCATCATTGACAATTTTTAAGCTTAAAGCTTCAGATATACTGTTATTCACATCATTTGTATCGAAAGAAGCTGCCCCTGTAAAATTGATCTTAAAAGTAAAAGGATTATCAATTGAATAAATGGTGGCTATGATGTTCGCTTTCAATGAACAATTTTTATTTGTGTTTATATAATAACCATTGTCACAAAGCGAACATTGTGTCGAATTCATACAAATTAGGCAATTATCACCACAATTAGAACATACCCCAGATCCATCGATATAATCTTCAAAAGTTGTATTTGGACATGTGTCAAAACATTGCAATTTATATAAAAAGCTTCCCTGATAGCATCCTAGGCATTGGGTGAATCCAGGGCCTAAACATCCATTACACGACTCATTGCATAAAAAACATTGCCGTAACAAATGATATGTATATTTATTAGCAGGACAGTTCGTCACACAATTGCCTTCATCTGCATAAAGATCCGGATCTGAACATTGAATACAAAAAGTGCTATTAGATTGGCAGCTGGAGCATTGCGAAGCACAATTTTGACATCCATTATTACTATCTGTGAATTGACTTTGAAGACAATTTGAGCTACATGTATTATTTAAAAGTAAAACATTTTGATCGGAGCAACTGAGACAATTTTCTGACGAATTTCCACAAGTTTGACAATTATCATCACAATTCTGACAAGAAAAGGTGTTTGGGAAATTAAACATACCAGCACTGCAAGTTTGGAGGCATTTCCCGTTATCATAAAATAAACCAGAGGCACAATTGGTGCAATTTGTCGCATAACCTTGACATGTGCTACATGATTCATCGCATGGTAAACATAAGCCGTTGATTTTATCTTCAAACATACCATCAGGACAGGATTGTTGGCAAAAATTGCCCAATAACAAATATGAAGCAATGCAACTAGTGCAATGATAAGCGTTATTTGAACAACTTGAGCAGGGACTCATGCATATTTCACATTGATAAGTCAAGCTATTTTTCCAATAGCCAGGGAAACAGGTTTCCAAACATTCAAAATTTGGATTTAGATAATAGGGATTAACACATGAGGTGCAATTATAAGTTTGATACTCACAGGTAACACAAGGAATTGAACATCGTTTGCATATTAAATCATTCATGTCCCCAAAAAAACCTCCAGAGCACATGGTAAGGCAATTATTGCTAATAGCATCCAAATAGGTTCCTGAATAGCAAGATTCACAATTTATGGCCGAACCTGAACAAGTTTTACATTGAATGTTGCAAGCTTCGCAAATGCCATTCGCAGGATTCCCCCAAAAACCATCAGGACAATAAGTATTGCATTTTCCATTATATAAAAAAGTTGAGCTGAAGCATGAGACACATTGAGAAGGTAAAGGGCCAGTACATGTTTCACAGGTAAAATCGCATAAATCACATGAACTACATGGAGGACTCAAACAAGGTGTCTGAGTATTCATATATAATCCTGCTATACATACACAAATGCCACTGCTCAATAAATTAGCATTGCTAATGCAAGAAAGACATTGCGTGATATCAGGTCCTGAGCAAGAATTGCATGTGCTATCGCATAAATCGATATCAATTTGGACATCTCTGAAGCCCCAGGAGGCTGTTGAGGGCAGAAATATCAGATCTGTAGTGAATTCTACCAGAACTGAATCCAAAGAATGAGACACATTCAAAGAAATAGACCGAACTGCGTCATTAGTTAATGTTGTTGGACAAATTTTCTGCCCACTATCATCACTAGCTGATAAAGTTTGGCTATATTTTGGTTCATGATCGATGAAAATCTGGAAATTGTTTGAGTTCCAATCATCGATTTTTAATAAGGTCAATCCCACTGTTAAAGAATAATGGGAATTTAACGAATTTATCGTTGTTTGACAATAATGGCCAGCTCCCAGAATGTTATAACCCCCCAAAATGTGATATGAAGAGCAACTGCTCACGAGTTGTGTTCCTGAAAAGACACAGGTCCATTGGGTTTCTACATCAGCTGCAGTGAAGTTCGTACTTGTCAGCTGAGTTAAAATGTTCAAGAGATCTAGAAGAGAATTAGTGAAAAAAAAAGGTCGAAAATCATAACCTGAAAATATTAAGGTCAAGGTATTGGATAAAAAGATAAAATACAGAAAAAATGACAATTTCATAGGTTTTTTGAAAAAAAATGAGGAGGGTTTTTCTTTTGTCACTGTTCGCAAAAATTTGAGAAAATTTTTGATCTACAACAGATTATGGCCTGACAAAAAAAAAAAAATTAAAATTAATTTTCAAAGTTATATCAATTAGAAATAAAATAACAGAATAAAAACAAGCTTTTTTTGAAAGGATTTATTGAATTTATAATTATTTTTTTCTTTTGCTAAAGTTTCTTCTTAATTTCATATTATAAATGGAAAATCAATGTTTTTGATGCCATCTCCGAAATAAACGCCTCCGAAAACTTCTGAATTCACTCTATGATATCCGAAATATCCTGGCCATACCAAATTCCTAATCGTCACCTTAAATCCATCATAAAACTTAAGATTTTCTATAAAATTTAATGAACCGATCTCTTGGAAGCGTCACTTTGTAAGGACCAACATTCTTTTGGAATATCCAAATGAATAGGGTCAAGAAAATCATTATGCATCAAAGCCTCTCCTCTTTCTAAAACACGAAAATCATTTTTATTTTAAAGATATTAATAATACCTATTTTTTCTCTGTTTTTCAATTCAACTGGCTCTCTGAAATGTTGATAATTCTCTAATAAATTGCCTGTTTGAATCGTTAGGCCATAAAATGTCTCATCTGATCTGATTTCATTCGTTGGGGTTAATTTAAAGGCTCCTTTTGGCACTAATTGGCAACTTTCTTCAATAGCATTCACCACAAATGATAATCTATCTAACTCAGTTATTCTTTCGCTTGGCAAATTATACTCCTGTCCACCAATCAAAACGATTTCTTTTCATTTTTTTCTATATTCTCTAAGAAATATTATTAAATTTACCAGGGTTTGGATTTTCTCTGAGGATTTTTTCTCTTTGGCCCGAAAAAGGGATCAGCAGACTTTCCAAAAATTGGCTATATTCGCTTTTGGTTTTCGGAACCTCAGAAAAAACGAAATCTTCATTGCTTCATTTAAAAGATTAAGAATTTTGGTTTTTTTTTACTTAGTTTACCAAAAGTAAAATGTCTTTGTAGGGAATTTATTCAAGGATTTAAATCTAATCCCAACCACCACATAGTAGTCAGAACTAATGCCATAAATTTTGCCCCAGAAAAGGATTTGATCAAACTTTTCGACGTCTTTTAATTTTAAATAAGCCAAAGACATTTTTAATCTTTTTTTCATGTTTTTTATAATTCCAAAATGAATGGAAAAACACTTACTTTTCGTCAATGTTTAAAGTGAAGCCGAGCTCATTAGCGAATTTTATTTCAGTTTCCAAGTTTTTGATATTCATTTTTCTGCTTCTAGTTTCTTTGAAAAAATTTTGAGAAGTTACGTTTTAATTTATTTGAAATTATTAATTTTTTCAAATTAAACCTTAATTTGAATCTGAGTTTCCTCAAAGCTATGTCTGATAAAATCCTTGAATATATCTATATGGCCAAATTGGCTGAACAAATGGAAAGATTTGAAGATATGACTGATTATATGAAAAGAGTTATTGACCTGAGTCAGGATTTGAAAGATGAAGAGAGGAATTTATTATCAATAGCGTATAAAAACGTCGTGGGACAGAGAAGAACTGCTTGGAGAGCGATTTACGCATATGAACTGAAGGAAAAAACAAAAGTTGTCTTTTTCATATTCATTAGAAATTAGGGGGGTTTAATAAATGATAGGGGTCTCATCATATGGAAATAACAAAGTATTACAAATCAAAGCTAGAAACTGAATTAAACGGGCTATGCATGGAAATCATTGCGATTTTGGATAAGAATTTGATAAAAAAGGCAAGCACTGCGGAGTCCAAAGTGTTCTATTTGAAAATGAAGGCGGATTATAATAGATATCTAGCTGAATTTTCAGAAGGAGACAAGTTTTTATCTAAAATTTCTATTATTTCCAATGAAATAATGATTTTAGTCACACCAAAGCTTGCGAAGAAGCAATGAAAGCATATGATCAGGCATGGAATATGTCTAAAAAAGACTTAAAACCGACGAATACAATAAGATTGGGTTTAAAAAAATGGGATTTTTTTGGTAAGAGCAGAATTTTTAGGAACAGCATTGAATTTTTCGGTCTTTTATTATGAAATCCTCAGCAATGTAAATGAAGCTTGTATGCTCGCGAAAGTTGCGTATAACGAAGCGATTGAAGAATGTAATAATGTGAATTCAGAACAATATAAGGATTGCACAACAATCATGCAATTGTTAAAGGATAACATGAATAATTGGACTTCTGAAACAAATGAGGTCTTTTAGTTTATTTTGAAATTTTGATATTCATTTTTCAAATATTCTTACAGGAAGGAGAGGAATACGAGCAAAGTTAAAATATAATAAATGCTCAAATAAAAATTTAGTTTTTTTTTAAATTTTATTGGTCTTTTCATTTTTTTACAAATATCATAATACGTTAATGGTTTAATTTTTACTATAATTCTTTTTTGATTCAATTTTTTTCAATTTTTGACATTTTATTTTTAACAAAAATTTTTTTTTACCAAAAATATGAAAATTAAATTTTTCAAAAAAAAAATGAAAAATTTGAAAAAAAAT
>Ga0302186_10001584_pt1 | contig 18637 bp, 11 predicted proteins | sample II_Bog_E1_2_FD_198782 | JGI IMG/M metagenome (GOLD analysis project Ga0302186, IMG submission 198782) | Peat permafrost microbial communities from Stordalen Mire near Abisko, Sweden - II_Bog_E1_1 | ecosystem: Environmental > Terrestrial > Soil > Wetlands > Peat | place: Sweden: Abisko...
TGATGATCGAGAACGAAAAGTGAAGGAGCATCGATCGGAAAAGGAAGAAGATCTGAAGATCAGATAGCAGGACAGGATAGAAGTTGAGAAAAGGGTCAAAGAGTATTAGTTGGAGCAAGAACGCAGGAAGAGAGAGGAATACGAGAAAAACAAGGCAGAACAACAAAAATTACTGGATGAAATTGCCTTAAAGGAGGAGAAAAGGAGATTACTTCTGCAGGAGATTCAAAGGGAGGAGAATGAGCAATAGGCCAATCGTAACGATTATAATCGCAAGATTGAAGAACGAAAACAAGTGGGTCGTGACCAACTCGACCAATTCAAAAAGACAAACAGGCTATTTTGACCTGATTCATCGAACTTATTTCATAGATATAGCTTATTTATATTTTTGCAGTAAGATAATTTAAATTATCAAGATTGAAATTAAAGAGCATATGTCAGAAGTACCTATTTCAGTTAAATTGGTTGTTGTTGGAGATGGAGCCGTCGGTAAGACATGTCTTCTCACGAGGTATCAATTTCACTCACATAGTTACACAGAAAACAGGTTTCCTACTGAATACGTACCGACAGTGTTCGATAACAGAACTACTACTATCAGAATTGATAACAGAATCGTCAACTTAGGACTGTGGGATACTGCCGGCCAGGAGTAATACAGCAAACTTCGCCCATTGGCTTACTCCAATAGTGACGTATTTCTCATTATTTGTTCTGTTGTAGATCCAAGCTCATTTGTAAATGCGTAAAAGCTCGTATAAAATATTTAACTCAGTGGCATCCAGAATTACTGCAAGCTGGAGACGGAGCGCCTATTATTTTTGTGGGAAACAAAATAGATATGAGGGATGAGGCATATGGCAAAGAAACATTTATTACAAAGGAAGCCGGGCAAAAAGTGGCTGATAAGCTGGGAATCAAGTATTTGTAGTGCAGCGCCCTAACTCAATAAGGTCTAAAAAATGTATTTGAAGAGGCAATAAGAGCTGCCTTAGCTAAAAAAATAAAACCAAAAGCGATAGTAAATCCTCCAGTGTAAAAGGGATCAGGATGCAGTCTCATTTGATATGTACAATCATATCATCATAAATGTATTGTTATCATGTAGCATAATAATTTGATTCATTATTTTTATGAAATCTGGCAAAATTGATCGAAAAAATGATTGCTTTTTATGTATTAAACTCATCCAATAAAGAGATATAAACTAAACGGGCAGATTTATGCTATTTTAAATATGCATACCTTAATTATCAAAAATCATTTCCTTAACTAAGACCGAAGGGCATGAAGATCATATCGAGGTCTACCTAGGTGAAAGATTATTGATTTAAATTGAACTATTCGTCTTTTGTTGCGATAATTTCCTGAACAGCAAGATGTTGTGATTGCACTCGTTTTAACATTTTCATTTTCATCCTATTCAATATCAGAGTAAACAAGATCATCCTTAAAAGTAGTATGTTCAAAGCCATTACTTTTTGTGAGTTCAAACTGAAGCAGTTATGAACTTTTGCGGGGTATATTTGTTTTATTATTTGTAGTAGTTAACATTCTATTATTTATATATATACCAAATAACTGAATTATTATTGCAATTATAACTTCAAGTCAATGAAGATAATAAGATTAGTTATTAATAATAAATAAAAATTAATTGTATGTAATTGTATGCTATATCTTTAAATAAAATAACTTTCAAATTAGCAAAAATACATATGCTATCTCAAAAATAATCAATAGATTGACACAAATACAGATAAATAAATTGGGAATAATGTTAACTATGAAATTAAGAGTGATAAATTAATCCAATAATGATTATTTATTTATTTCTTCAAACAAAGATTTTATGATTAATTTGAATAAACCTAGTAAATTATTAATTTATAAGACGTAACTAATATATCCCCTTAAAGCAAATTTATTTGAGTATTGTTAAATCGCAGTAATATAAAGATCAAAAAATTAATTTCAGTCAAACATTAGCGTATTCCATGTCATTTTCCTTATCTTGGGAATTCTCATTTTTATTCTTCAAGATCGGCGACTTTGCTTCTGCAAAATTAGAATGAGCCAGGTCAAACTTGATAGTATCGTACAACTTTATGAAAGATGGACTTCTATCCTTATTTTTATTTAAAAGACCAAATTCTTTGTTTAAACCATTTGGTGCCATTAAATTTTTAATTTAAAAGTGAGCACAGTGTATGGACAAATTTGATAATTACATTTTTTAGCTGTAAGCTGACAGCATTTGTACTTTATCGCTACACACTTTCTTGCAAAGTTGACTTTAACATAATGCCTTTAGCTCATTCACGCAAAAGTAATCACTTAATTCAGCTAAATCCATCCACAACTGGCAACTAAAAGTATAGGGAACAACTACGACTCCCAGCATGATAAAATTACACAATAAATCGAAAGCAAAACCATAGTCTTTATCAAAAGACAATTTAATTACTTCCTTTTAGCAATATCTATTTGAAAATAGATTCCTAAAATAGTGGCTATTTATAGTGAGAAGGAGTTTATTAACTTTTATTTCTGAAAAGTTGCCAGAAGAGGGAGTGTTTACTTGGATGCAAGCGTCATTAAACCACCAGTTATTTCTATTTTACATAAATAATGCAAATTCTGAGTTTTAAATTTGAAAAATGATATTATTGTTTTTCTCAGAGCTTTCAGCTACTGACAATTTTAGACAGTTAGACTATTTTTATTAAAAATTTAGTAGATTGTCAACGAAAATTTTTCGATTAATTTTTTAACTTAAATAGATTCCATATTTTTGATGTAGATCTTGCTCTTCCTCCTCAAATTTGCCATATCCTCTATAAAGACATTTCAAAATATTGAGTAAGTCTTCAAAGGTATATCTGTAATCAATCTCTTCAAGGTAATTCTTAAATTCTCCTTATGACTTAAAATATCTAGCTATTAATCCGGAGTGGATGTATAAAGGTTAACCATTCTTTGTATAAATAACATGATCAGAATGCTCATTTTTGTTTACATAACTGAGATTAATTTCTTAGAGTTTAATACTACTGTTGCTTACTTTATTTGATAATTCAAAGATGTTGATGTAGAACAGATCATTGAAATATTATCCGTTAAATCCTCCAAAACCAATCATACAACTACCAACAAAACCTGCGCAGTGTCTTCTTCGAGCCTTTGGCTGATCGTTAGAATTACCTCCAACTTTGATAGTTTTGATTGAATTATTTTGGATGTCAATCATTAGTAAGTCATTAAGATCGCTGCTGAATCGACCAGCAAAAATGTATATTTTTTAATCATATACTACTGAGGAGTGCCCCCATCTTGAAAGAAAGGATGAGTCCTTAAATTTCCTTTCCACCCATTGCAGATCTTTAATGGAACCAGATTCAATTAAAGAGGTGATATTAAGTGAGTATACATCGCTAAGGCATCTGTATTTACCTCGACAGCCTGCAATAATGAAAAGCTAGTTGTTAATGATACATGAAGAGTGAAATCTTCTAGCGCAGGGCCTTATTCCATCTTACTTGAATTTAACTTAAGACCAACTCAAACTCTCAAAATTGAAAATCCACAGATCATCCAAATCGCTAATTCCCTATCCTCCAAATACCAGTAAGTATGGGAATTTAATTTCAGCAACATGATAGGTTCTTTCCCAAGGTGCAGGCTCATTCTCTTTTGGATATATCTCCACCCATGTTTTAGTTTTCCAGTCAAGTAAGTAAATTGCGTTGAATCTCTGTTTATTCGGTCCTCCACCTCCAAATATAACGATCTGTTAATTTTTGGAATTGTAGTTCATGGAGCAGTTAGAGCGTGGAGAAGGTTTGTAGCCAGTGGTGATTATTTATTCCCATTGCTTTGTGATTGTATTGTAAGACCAAACATCATTCATGTAGTTCGAATCTAAGTGAGATAAAAAATACCTGCATAGCCTCCAAAAAAGACTATCTACTAGCCCACTACGCAACACGTATGCCCCCATCGAGGGCATGGCTTTTTGTTATTGGTTTCAATTTTTTTCCAGGTTGGTTTCTCCATTTTTAATGAAAACTTATAATAACGAACTATTATAGATAAATCAGTCTTATATTAATAAAAAATAGACGGTAAATATAATTTCCATGATAGCATGAAATTGTTAATAATCTATTTAAAATTGACTATAATAATTTATGCTATTACCTATCATAGTTATTCTTATTAAAAATATTTTCTCCCCTTTAATCAATGATTAAAATAAATGTCATGAAGATAAAAAATATAAAAAGTTGCAGTTTACTTATTAAATCAGGATAGTACATTAAACATCAATATTAATGACCATTTTCTAATATGAATATCAACTAGATTAGCAAAAATATGTTAATTGGAATTATTATCAAGAAATCATCAGCAGATGTTATTCAATAATATACAGAGTGATGACTTAGTGAAGATCCTACACGACTCAGGATATCTTTTTTGTTTAAATTGTCCTTCATTCCCCATTCACTCCCTATATTATAAAATGGTATAGTTTTCTCTTTGCTTGATTTAAATCTCAGTTCGCGAGTAAAATATGAATTTGATTTTAATTTGCTATCTTTTTCATCTGCTGACCCGAATAAATGATAATCTGATGGTTTTGGGTTATAAGTTGCAGCCTATGGCCATTTTACTGTTTTCTCGCTTTTACTCTTCTTACGATTCTCTGGGACCCATTTTCCTCCCTTACGGTCAAATAAAGTTATTTTAGCTTCGTATTCGCCTACTCCAGGATATTCAATAGATTTACGCATGCTGTTCTCAAGATAATTACAAATTTCTGCTTTTCCTATATTGCTCCTCAATTTTGATTTATTTGGATTTATTTCAATTTTATCATAAGTTCCTGCTGCAGGAAAATTACTCTTTTTTTGAACTTAGGATATCTAATCGAAAATAGTCTTCCTTGGAGGTGATTAAATTTTAGGAAATTACTTTTGCTTTTGATTGTACGATTGAGGGTCATAAGTAAATGGTCCTGGTATATGAGCTTCCTTCTTTTGTAAGTCATCAATATAAGTTTTTTTTTTAGAACTTTATTTTACTCTCGAAGAAGCCAATTTATCTTTGGATGTTTATAATAGTTTTTCTTCTTTAATCTTTCTGGGGTCAAGATATTTGTTTTGAATATAGTACCCCTACACTCCATATGACTGGGCCTTCATCGCTATCGTATACATCTGTTGGATTGAGTCCATTGAGTAATTGGTATGATATTTATTAACAATAATTTTAATTGCTTACTTAAACTGATTTTATCTTTTATCTTGAATGTAATATCAAAGATAATCAAGCAATTTTGTATTAAAGTAGGCTTGATAAAATGGCTAATAATTATTCAATTATTACTAATAACCAACGAAAATGAAGAGATAAATTTATGAAATGATTGAATAATCACAATCACTAATCATTCAAATCTTTGAGGTGAAAGTTTGATGGTTTTAAGTTTATGTAGGTGGTGATTGAATTATCTGCTACATTTAATGCAGAATTCGGCAAAGAATTAGAACATCTTGATGATTCACCTTCGCAGCTAGTGTAAGTTTGCATATTATTTTGATACCACTCTTCAAAGCTAGAATGATTAAATCCTGCTTGATTGAGAGGTAAATGAGGGACAATATCACCATAGTTAATCACTCGGTATGTTTCAGGCAAGATCTTTGCATAATAAGTGGCAAACTGAGCGTTTCCAACTCTTGGTTGACCAAATGTATAAATGGCATCTGCAGTTTGATAAATCTATTGGATATCAGCAGCAGCTAGTATAGCAAAAGCACCTCCCAATCCGTGTCCAGTAATAATCACTCCTGCATTCCTATATAGTCTATGCAAGCTTTATATTTGTGATAAAACAGTTGACTTAACAGTAAGATAAAGTTCGTTAAAACTTCGAGAAACTTCACAACCACTACACTGACTGTATGTATCTTTCGCTGTTTTGAGTTCATTAATGAATGTGTTAACATTATCTGCACCCTTAAAGCTAACCACAATCTTACTAAGAGAAACTGAATAGCCTGTAAAGCCTCTAACTCCACTAGTGATATTTAAAAATGGTTTTGGAAGACTTATCTTATATTGTTGACAATATTTGCAATTCCAGGCTTCAATGGATAGGATACTTTCATAGGCTATGGCAGACATATAGGCCATTTCCAGCGCAATTGGCGGTTGGTAGGAGCAGTGAGTTATTGCCAGCAGTGCTATCAACAAAAGTATGGATATTCTCAAAGAATTCATAAGATATTTTAGTTAAGATATTATTAATCTAGGTTATCACATAAGATCAATAATATTATTAGCCTTAATAGCAATATATGTTGTTTTGCATCAAATAGATAATTTATTAAATAAATTGCTTGATAAGATATCTGGCATAAAGATATTAATATTTTGGGTTTTCCCTTAAATAAATCATTTAAATTATAGTTTTACAAAGTATTAATTGATGATTCTCGGCAAATCTTAATTAATTCTAATCATCCTAGTATGTGGATTAACATTGGGACAGCCAGCATAAGAAATCGAATAATCATTACTGATCTCGAAGTATTACCATAATATTGAGAGATAATTTTTTGTAGTAATTGGAGTTTAATAGAATTTTACTTCTGCTATATCTTCTTAACTTAGAAGTTGGTCAGGTCTCAATATTATTTAAAATGCAGATTAGACAATTAAGAACCTAATACATCACTCCAATTACCAAACTTTAAATTTTATGATTTCAAATATTACTGCATCTTAATCAGATAAATTACAAATACTGCCTTCATCGCAAATTACTCTCAGATAAATATGTCAAAGCTATTATTTAATTCGACCGTCATTGATGATATTCGCTGAACCTAAAAACCAATATAATATTTTGTCAACAAATCAATGGGAAAACGAATTATGTTCTCCTCAGATGATATTTGTTGCGAAAAATAACAATCAGTAGGATAATGACATAGAAAGATATCTGCTGATGAATAATTATCAGCAGTTGATATCCACCGTTCGGTTTACTCCTTATGTAAAAAAAAATTAGTCTTTTATTGCAGATAGTCGAGCTTTCCAATATCATATAAATAAACCAAAGATCTATTTTTTCAATCAGGAGAAGAGTATGTTCGCAATATACAAAACATTACTACCACCTCAAGCATTCAGTCATGAAGAAATGCATAATCCCACTCAAATTTATATTGCAGAAATGACAGATAATCTGTTAAATATTCCTAATATTTTGGTTTAGAGCACGTATTTTGGAGAAAAAAAACCAATTTTTATTTTTAACTTTCGAATAGAAGAAGATATTATCTTGATTGGAAGTAATGATTTTAGCATTAATTCGTTTATGATCGAAGATATGGCCTTTAAAAATATAACTCTATCCCTTGATAACAATATTTATAACGTCTATGTGCTCATAAATCCAGGAAATAATAATACATGGTTGAAGTTGATTGATTAAACTGGATAGATAATCCTTGAAGAGGCAAGCGGAATCAGTAAAAGATCTGATATTTTAAAGGAATGTATTGAAGTTCAGGAAAAGGTTATAGTTAAGGTTCGGGATAATGTCTATCCTCATCAACCATTGAAGGCAAATATTCGAGAGGAAATTAAATATCACAAACCGGAGAAGTAAATATTTATTCATTGAGGGTGGCTACAATGGAAAATCAAAAATAAGTGAAAAGTGCTGAATCTCAACTTCCCTCACAATCTCAACCAAAAAACGAAGAGCTAAGGCCAACACCGAACTAAAATGAGATCCAGAAAAATTTACCTATATCTGAAAGCCCTCAAATTACTGCTTAGCAATCTAAAGATATACCGGACACTTCAATTACTGAAGAGGAGAAGTAACTATATATCTCCAAGTGGACGATTTTTTTCTGGATAATTATTGTATCTTTTATTGTGATAGGTTTGATAATGTTGATTAAGAATCGAGTGAAAACAAAGATAGAATCTAAAACATAAAATGTTAGTAAAGCATTTTCTTATTTTTAACAAAAAATATAAACATTTGAAATGGAGTAGATGGAATAATCTTAAATGCCAGGTTAGATCTCAGTATAAACAGAGTAATAAATTAAGTGATAATTCACAATAATGTCTTAGATAATTGTATCTTATTGTTATTAATAAAAAAACAAATTAACTATACGCTTGATTTAGGTGATATGTTTAATTTAAAAGAAATAGTTCTCGGATATTCAACTTGCTAAATATATTTTTTACTTTAGTAAGTGCCACCAATTATTTTTATAGCAAATAAATTAATTTGTTGTCTTTGATGGTATAAATATTCATGCAGTCAAACTTGTTGATAATATAATTAAAAAAAATCCATCACTTTAAACTTTTTAGAAGCGCAAGCTTGGCTTTTGCTTTTTACATTTAATAATGATCAACTTTTCTTTGGATATCTATCGACTTAGCCAAACTTGATTTTTTTTGAGTTTGAGCTGCGCGCATACTTTCTTCCTATACTAAGATAAAATAATTTTTTAGAATTGCTTACTTTTATGGAGTACTTAGCTTATCTCCTTCGAATAATCTTTTCCAGTTGGAAATGGTTCTGTTTACTTTGAAATTCACATGTTTTTCCAAGGATTTGTCCTTTATCTTTATTCCTTCTGGCTAATGACTGGAGACAGACACATTTTTTTTGATTAACTTGTTCATTTATTTCAACTCTTTTAAATACGATAACCCTATTTATTTTGGATTCAGCTCGTCTTTTGTAAATAATATTACTTCTCCAGTTGTTGCTATTTTTTGTAGTTTGTTTTATCTCTTCGCTTATTACTCAATTTGATGTAGAAGTTCACTCCTTAATGATTCATCAATCTTGGGAGTATGTTCTGATTGTGCTCGCTGACTGTACATAAGCATTTTCATTATCTTTTAATGTTTAGCCTTCCTCTCGTCAGGCAGTACAATTTTTTATTACTACTGGACTCTGGAATAAAAATTAGATTTATATAATTTCTCTAATTTCTAATGAATCTCTTCCTGCTTTTCCCTTTCCTTAAATTGTTGTTTTCTTAATTATCTAGAATGTTCAAGCTGATACTATTGGAATTATTTGAGGCTTTGCTTTAATTCAATCAAGCTTTCGTGTTTTTTCGATTCTTTTATTGATTGAAGAAACTCTTCTCTTTGACTTTGTTTCTCAGTTTCTTATTTATTCTGCTTTTCAAGAAAGGCTATATGTGCTGGTATTTTTGATGCATATTTCATAATAAAATTGCGCGCTTCTTTTTCCTTCTTTTTGGATTATTCTTTTTCATTTTATCTCTATTCTTTTTCTTTCTGATAATTTTAATGCAATTTATTTCTCTCTCTTTTATGTAGCTATCTCATTTCCATAATTTTCGCTTCTTATTTACTTTTTAATTCCATTTTGCTTTATTCTAGCAAACTATAATACCTTTCTCTTTGCTTCTCGCCTTTTTCTTTCATTTGCTTTACAAAAACCACTGCTGACCGATTTTTTTCATTCGACATTTTCCAGTGCTCTCTTTGTCTGAACTACAGATAGTTTTGTCTCTTTTACTATTCTTTTAATTTGACTGCTTCTTAGTCTTCCTTCGAAAGTTATATCTAAGGATTTTTAGTGCGCATGATTTACAATTTTTAATCCAACTCTTTTTTGATTAAATCTAAAGATTTAACATTTGTTTCAATATTTAAAGATTTTGAACGTATATCCTTAATGACCTTTCTTTCCTTTTACTAAATAGCATTCTCCATTATTGGCAATTCTTTTCCAAGTTTTTATTTCCGATGATTTAAAAGAATGAGCAGGTAATCAGCATATGAGTTTTATAATCCTGTATATATCTTTCGTTCACTTATTTATTGAAGAGTTTTTATCTCCTTTATTATTAATTTATGATTCTTTAATTTTTTTCTTATTCTCTATTATGATAGGGTTAGTTGATTCTGAAAATATTCTTGAGTCTCTTTTCCCGCATCAAATTATAAGTTACTCTTGTTCTTAGCAAGTATTAAACTACCATCATGGTGAACATGTTCGCTCTATAAAATCATTAATAATTTTAATAAATTTAAAGCATTATTATTGTTTGTTTACAATCAATCTTTAAGCACTTTCATCATGTAGCTAAGCCTATGAATCCTGTTTGAGTTTTATATCTCAAATTCGCATTGGCCTTTAAGAGAACGCTTCGGCAGCTGCAGAGACCTCATTGATGGTTAACGATTGGGCATACAGAAGGTCATATTTGGCTGCTGAATTGGTTATTTTTTTCTAAAATCTAATCTTTCAGATACTTGTGATTCTATCATAACGTAGGGTCGATTCTGTTGGTTCTGTTGGTGATAATTCTGAGGATTGTCTTCCATTCCTTGAAGAGAAAATAGTCTAAAGCTATTTTAATGATTAGAAGCAGCTCCCATTTTTTGATTTCCCAAATTGCCTAAATGTCCAGAATACTTCAAGAGGGTAGGCTGGTCTTAAACTGAATTTTTATTGGCCATTCCTTAGATAATGGTTATTAATTTAGTTTCATTTTCTTGTGTTTTTCTCAAATTGTCCTATAGAATGGTGATTCTAGTCACCAATGATTATAAATTAGTCGGTCCTTCCTTTACTGGGGGAGACTTCGGTATTTGTTGTGTGTTACTGACTTCCATTCTCTCCTCCAAAGCATTTCCAATTTGCTTTAGTTTTTAATCAATTTCAATAAAAAATTCTCTTACGCTCTCCACAAGGGCATTGAAGGAAGATCTAATTCCTTCCTAGACTTGTGTGATGACTGCTGGAATTTGCTGTGTGGGTTTTAAGAATGACGTCTTCATAATACTGTCTGCTATAGCAACAAGCTTTTGATTTTGCTTATCGAGATCCTCTATTTGTCTTATTATTGATTCATAGTGCAGATCTTGCTTGACTGTTCCCCGAACATTTCCCTACATCGGCTTAATTTTTATCATTGAATTAAATAATTATTATTGATGAATTGTCAATTTTATCTTGTCAGAATTGGCTTACCAGACTTTTTTATTATTCAGAGTTGACGAATAAACGGTTTGTCGATTCCGTTGTGATAAATATTAAATAATGCATAGAGATATGGTAATTAAGATGGCTGACGGCTGCACCATCACTGACAGTCAGAGCAGTCAAACAAGAATGACGGAGTCCAAGGGTAAAAAGAACAGCAATAACAAAATTTGTGTGTACAACTTTATTGACGCAGCTTTTCGCAGAAATATATCCCTATTACTATCAATACAAAGCAGTTGGAAGAGTAATCCACTTCGAGACTCATCAGTACGCTTCTATTCATATAGTCCCCATTAGCAAAGTCAAGCCCGAACTTCATTCCACAACTTCATAATGCTTGTCCACTCAAGGTGACGCTAAATAGTACAAAACAGATCAAAAGCAGTCACGAACAACTATTAATAGCTACGAAATAAAAAGAATTAAAGATTAACCTTTTCGCTTGAATTAGCGAACAATTCAGGCTATAAGTGAAAAGATTGCTTCAGTACAGAGCGTGTATGAATCCAAAATTCGCAAGGTCATCGAAGATAATGCTAAGTAGCATACTATTTAATTAGAATGGTTAATGAATTGAGAATTTTGTTGATAGAAAACCAAAGAAAACTTGTGGAAAAAGACATTATTATCCAAAGACTAATAGCAGTCAGTTTGAGCAGACAAACTCCACCCCCAGCAGATAAAATACAAAGAGTTTCAGTTAATGTTCCTAATACTTCTCAGTCTAGCTTTCTATAAAATAAAATTAAAGATTTAGAAAGTATGTTGAGGGTAATAATATCAAATCTCATGTCTGAAGAATAAAATAGATCGATGAAAATTTAGCAAATTGAAAACCTCCTGGTCAGACATCATTTTATGAGGATTGCTTCCTGCTCATACAGATTGCAGAATTATATTAATTAAATAGATAAAAAATTGATCAGTTTAGAAGAAGGTATAAATAGTTTCACTCGAAAAAATGACTCTAACTTACCAGTGAGGAATAATAATTTTGTTCCTGATATAAAAGAAATAAAAACAAAGATAATGTAATTTAGTGAGGAAATATGCAATTTTAAAACAAAATAATTCAAACATTAGAATTAAGCAGTGGGAAGATTACAAAATATTCTCATTAGCTTACTTGAAAGAGTAGATTAAATATAAATCTTAAGAGGAAGTCGTAAATTAGGAAATTCTGCTGTATTTGACGAAGATGAATTCTTTTATCCTCCCTCCATTGGTAAGATATATGAAACCAACGATTAATATTAGCACTTTCAATCATAATCAGAGGAATAGTCCACTGATTTTCCTTCTTTAAATCACTCCGCACGTAAAAAATAAAACAAATCTCCAAATCAAGGCCACTACTAATCGCCAAAGTTGTCATATCGCTGATAGTCATATCGTTAACTGCTGTCATCATTTTATCATAGATATTCAGGAATACATAATCAAAATATATCTGAGTTTATTCATAAATTAGCCATAATATAATTAGCCCAGAATTCCTTTTATTTTAGATTAGAGAATTGTAATTTATTCAGAAAGGAGGTGGACCGTATTTAGATAGGCCAAGTCTAGCCGCATTGATGTCTTTTGGGTACTTTGGAAAAAGAGGTACTGAGACATTGTGTACTCTTAGCAGAAGATGCCATTACCTGTTTTTATTTATAGAAAACGGTTGAACAGACGAGGAAAATTAAACATAAATTGCTCTAATTATTGCCGATAAAGCACTAAAAGACCGACAGCTTAAAATAGTTCATGACTAAACTACAAGCCTCTAAGTATGGAAATTCCTTGTAAGCTTCCTGAAGTCAATGCAGCCCTCAGTCGATATATTTAATGAATTTCCTGAATGGTTACAGATTAATATCCTTATTTACTAATCTTTTCTCTTAGTTCATCTCTAAGGTAAACCTGTTTGCATAAAGCAACTTCTGTCTCTGAAAGCAATCTAGGTAATTATATATTTCCAGTGGAACTGGCTAAGACAGAACTAATTTATAGTAGTTCTACCCGCGAACGTGCAGATAATCGCCTGCAAGAACAAGATATTTATCTTTTATAACTTTTCTCAGGAGAGTCAGTCCGATTCGTACAAGCAGATTGGGGCTAAAACTTCCTGAATAAAGTTAAAAATACCTCCAACCGAATAATGCAGCTAAAACCCCATAGTTATTGTTTCTATTGCTGTTAAATATTTTACCTGCGTTTCTATATTTCCTTTTTCGCCCAAAACCAATCCCAATGAACTATGAAGATTTCTTTGTGGATATTTTAGAAATTTGCTAAGTTTTTTCAGTATATTCAGTTGATTAGGTAAGGACTCCAACAGCGAACCATTAACTCTGTTAATGTGTTCATCAAGTTGATTCATTCCATAGACTTGTCGAATAAAAACTGTATATATTAAACTAAACATTTGGCAGGTGAGAATTTGCAAAGATAGCATTTAGACTGCATACAAAATGAGATACATATCGTCCTACGATTGTAGCGTAGTTGAGGCCGATTAATAAGTTGTTGTAGAATCTGTGAGACATTGATCTTTTGGCTGCGCTTAGATGCACTGCCTCAACGCTCAGTCGATCCTATGTTATAGAGTGAATACGAAGATGAGAGCGTGAGACAATGCTGAAAATGAGTAACTGGACAAGTTAGTTAATCTCATTCGATGATAATCAGGAATATAATTATAATTTTCTGAGAAACAATTGTAGCATTAGTCTGCAGATTGCGAGACAACAAAATTTGATCCATTTCTATGAATGATAATATTCTTGTTCTCGTTTGGATGAGAAATGATTGGTTGTATTTTTATGCATGGTCAAATCCTTTTGCCTTATTTTCATTGATTAGCTTAAAATTAATCTGTGGATAGCATAATTTAATTTAAAAAGAATGTATAATTAGGAGGTCGTCAAATCAAATCCCACAAAAATAAAATAAAATAATCGCAAATAGATTGGATCTAAAGACATACCGCTCGAGCCAGAGGTACCCACCGATCTAAAAGCTGTCAACAGTACAGGTATTTATTCTTTTATATAGGTACTCTTAACTTAATTCAGGTAAAGTCAGCTATTTACGTGATTTAACGTCCCTTAAACTTTTAATGGAGAAAAGGCTTTAACAGAGAGGTATTACATTGTACTATTATGCACTTGGGCAAAGTGCTACTGCTTTAATCCATTGTCGTCAATTGACTTTTTCATCGACAAAAATTCATAAGTAATATATGGATGAATACAATTAAGAATTTGAATAAAACTTTTTTATACGTACTTCTAAGGCCAAAGAGCATTTATAGTATCTATTAGATTCCATCATAGCGTGCAAGGTATTTTTGCAAGGCAAAAAGAAAGAGGATGCAATAGACGTGCTTGAAAAGATTGAGTTAAATTAAAATCAAAAGGAGCGGGCTGTAACCATCAATACTGAGATGGACAAGGTACGTTTTAATGAGATGCATGAAATCATGAGTAAAATGTGTGCAGTATTGCTGACATTCATCGAAATTGCAAAAAATTAGAAATTGCATGATTACTGTGAAAAATTCTTTCAGATATACGTAAAGTATGCTGAAAATAACTATGGGATCATCGAGTATTCAACTGCACTCTTTAAGTATAGCACTTATCTTTATGATATAAAAAATTACTAAAAAGCCGAGAAATATTTTCGTCGATGCGTGGAAATTCGTAAGAAAATTGTGATAAATTCCTGCTTGGTGGATGCGCTGATTAACCTCTCAATCTGTCAGCGCGAGTTAGCCCTCTTTGACGAGGCCATCCAAAACACTCAAGATGCTATTCAAATTTATAAGGATATAAAGATAAATGATGAGGGCATAGATCGTTATTACCTGTTTTTAGGGAAGCTTAATCTATAAGCTGGGTGGTTCTAGTAGGCCTATGCCAATTTCCTGAAATGCTACAAATATCGTTCAAAGTTGAATAATTCAGACCCTGCGAAGATATAGATTTAAATTAACTTTATGTAATTCTTTAAAGTTCTTAAGGATATTCATGAAAAAAATAGAGATATTCTTAATATAGAAGACAAAAATCTGTTTGAAGCACGCAAACTTTAGGCTAAGGTAGTTTATGAGAAGGTGGCAACCACCATTCTTGACAGAGAAGAATTTAGCAAATACAAAGACTTCAAATCATCCAAGTTTTCCCATCTAACTTTAACAGTGAGCAAGGAACTATTCGATTCAATGAGTGCTAATCACATGATTGAGCTAAACATATTACTTGGAAAGTTGGGAGATCTTACTTTTACGCGCGGCATGACTGAATTACAAAAATGCAGTTTTTATGAAGAGAAGAAACTACGAGATATCCTAATATAGGCGAATCCACACATAAAAAAAACATCTCCCAGAAAGACGATTTCAAGTATAAATTCTTTCAAGGCATTATGATAAAATATGTTATTATCAATCAATATTGCAATACTTCTAATTGGTCAGTATAATTTGTAAATTAAATAATTTATAGGAGAATTAATTTTAATCCAGCTTAATCTGAGCTGCTGAAATGGAAATACATTAAATAGAATTTCATTTCTATTCTATAAAATAATGGACTATTAGTAGCGATAACTTCATCCAATTATAAACAAATATAAAAAACCAAACAAACTCGCACACCTAAGAAAGACTCACAAGCAAGAAAATATTGACTCAATTATTATTAAGAAAGGTTTTGTTTTTGACTCTTCAGATTACTACATCCGCAAGTATAAATAATTTTATTAAGAATACTTATCGATAATCAATGGCAAGTTCTTCCTCCAGAGTCAGCCAACACCTCACTTAAATGGATATATGCTCCAAAGAATAATTTTTTCAGAGAGTTAGATGTCAACCAAAAGATAAATCATTTTCCACACTCACATATACTAACCACCAAGCTAGGACTGAAGAAAACTTTAACTGCCGAGAAGACAGGATTCGTAGATGAAGATGGAAGTAATCATTTTAATTTTTTCCCACGAAGCTATGATTTAAGGTATGAAATGAAATATTTTAGTGAAGAAAATTAATTATTTATCCAGGACTTCAAATTCACCGCTATTCTTAATTTGCTCAAAAAAATAATGATTGCTATTTAATTAGAGTCCAAAGAAGTTTTTTAGCATCTAAGTCATAAAATTCTTTGTAAAAAAAGTGGACAATAAACGAACTGGATTGAGCAATTAAATAAACTTTTAGAACTTAATGAACTGTATTAAAAAGACTCATCAAAATCTATTAGCTTGAAAGTCAATGGAAAGATCTTTGAGTCTTTGTTACTTTATTTTGCTCTCATATTCACGCTTGATTCGGAAGTAACTGATTAAAATTTTCCAAAATAATAATTCAATCAACTAGTACTGTATAGTTACTTAAATCCACCTTATCGCAATCTCGAGTTACATTATAACTCGAATAGAAATCTCATCTGTACTCCAACTTATAAATCACTAACAATATTTTTTTAATTATATCGATTAAGCTTCGCAAGGTATCCATGGCTCAAGCCAGATGGATTGCGTAATATTTGGGTGATAAAAACTAGTGACTCATCTCGCGGGCGAAGTGTCTTTCTAATATAAAATTTGTAGGATATAAAGCTTTACAATAATGGTACACGAATGATTCAGAAATACATTTAAAATGTGTGGATTTATCACTCAGAATCAGTTAACTCCTCTCTTCAATAACAGTTTCCCTTTATGACCAAATTAAACAATAAAAAATTTGATATCAGAATCTGGGTACTCGTGAAATCGTTTTGTCCTCTCTAAGCTTATGTTTATGAAGAAGGATATTTAAGAATATCTCAATAGTAGTATTAGTTGTCAAATATTGGCAATGAAAAGACACATCTTACGAATTTTAGTGTCAATTGGAAAAAAACTAAATTAGATACCTAAAATTCCTATGTTTTGCTTTCTGATTTTCTTTCATTTTTGCAAAGGCAGGAGGCTAAATTAGGAGAGAAAATTAAGGCAAAAATATAAAAAATAATTATTCACTCCCTTCTATCTGCTGACAATTGTATTAGTAGCTCTGATTCTAGATGTTTTTAGTTATATGGCTTCGATATCATCCTTGATGGAGAGTTGAATCCATGGCTATTGGAAATTAATATGAGTCCCGCTTGCAGTGAAAGAGGAAAATTAGCAGATATATTAGAAGAAATGGGAACTGAGTTGCTCTCAATTGTAGGACTAATCAATACCAATATTAATGAGCCAAAATGGAAGAACATAAGCTCAAAAATTTCAGTGATGGGCAATAAAAAAGAAAGTTTTTTAGCAAATAATTCTGCTATGAATTTTAAATAAAATTTAAATCATTATCGAAGCGAGCAAACGATAAAATCAAAAACAGCTCAGCTTAAAGTCTTAATTTCTTTAAAGTCTGAAAAATCTAGTGAAATTCTTCCCCAACTTCGAATGCGTCCCATTTTACCATCACTTGGAAATTCTAATTCTTTGTATAATCAACCCAATCAAATAAATACTAGTAGTTTAATAATAACTGGCGTCAAATGTAAATTTAAAACTTTTTGGAATGCAGATCACTACATAAGTCTATTATAAGCAAGCTTAATCATACAAAAATTTATTAGAAATAGAAAAAAACAAAATGGATCCTCTACTAATGCCATGATTTCATTTAGATTTCTCAGTTTGTTGGAGGTCTTATCAAAAGCTGTCAAGAAAAGATAAAGAAAAGTTTTCAAAAAATTAAAGAAATTAATTCGTCCTTTAAAAAGGAGAAAGTGATGAATTAAAGTAGAGTTTAAAATTATGATATTATAATGGTAATATAATAGTTGGCATGTTATATTTATTAAGTAAATTAACAAATATTTATCTTTTAATATTCAATAATAATTTTAATGTCGCATATCCCCCAAATTCACAATGTGACAACTTCTCCCAAAGCAGATTTTTGCTTATAGTTTGGGCTATCTCATTTCTAAAAAAGCATTACCAACAATTTTACACTTATTAACGAGATAATGACTAAGCAGCAGGAGGAAATTAGTATGCTAAAAAATAAATATCAATAATTAGTCGATGCAATTATGAATAATTAGTTTCAAACTAAACCAATCAAATAAGATAGACTATACGAGCAAAATATACAAAAATTTAAAAAGGCTCATAATCAAAATGCCTCTGATGAAAAACAAATTTTAAAAAATAATAATGGCACTGATTCATAAAGACCAGTTAAGCCCCAATAGCAATTGATGTTAAACAAATTTGCAAAACAACAATTTTCTAAGTAATCAGTAGATTAGAGTTTTCCTTAAAATTAATAATAAACGATTAATAAAGTTGCTTTGAAGTAATCATCGAAATAAGTCTAAATACAAACAATTAGTTAAAAGGAAGTCGAAGATAGCTTTAAGTTAAAATTTATGAAGGTTCGGAAAATACCAATGTAACAACTGTCACACAAAGAAGGAGCCTCCACTCCTTCCTAACACTTACTGTTTGCTAATCATAAGCACACTGAGGATAAATTTAAATAAAATTAAATGCCAGTGAATTTAT
>Ga0302186_10001585_pt1 | contig 18633 bp, 20 predicted proteins | sample II_Bog_E1_2_FD_198782 | JGI IMG/M metagenome (GOLD analysis project Ga0302186, IMG submission 198782) | Peat permafrost microbial communities from Stordalen Mire near Abisko, Sweden - II_Bog_E1_1 | ecosystem: Environmental > Terrestrial > Soil > Wetlands > Peat | place: Sweden: Abisko...
TTCTCATAAAAAGATCTCTTACAACAATTTCCTCGATAAAACACTTTATTTGGCCCTGGAGACAAACTTACCAAATATATTAAAAATAAAATCTCAAAACATTGAAATTGACCCCAGAGGTAAAAAAAAAAGACTAAAAAATACAGAAAATTAATTGAAAAAAAAAAAGGAAAAAATTATATAAGGCTAAAATTCATGGCGCCAGACATTTTCTGCAAATTAACAGTCAAAATGGCGGTTATTGATAAAGAGGAAATGCTTATTAGAGATCTGATGGTTTTTGAAATTGAGGTTTTCAAATAAATTAAATAAAAATTTCATCAAAATTTTCTTTTGTTCTTTTCGTTCTCATTATCTCGGAGCTTAAAACAAAGATTTTATTCCTGATATAAAATATAAACTAACCCCCATAAGCTTCAGGCATTCTTTCAATTGTATATTTATGTGATGAAATATACATGATTGGCACTCCTGGTATTTTCCTGATCCTGCGTTTTAAGTCTTTGTCGCAAGTGGCAACAATAAAACATCGATTCTAAAAAATGATTTTTTTCTCTCTCTTTAAATTTTCTAATTTCAACTTGTTTCACTCTGTTTACAATGCAATCATCTGCATAAGTTCCTTTATGATCACATTTTAATTTTTCAAATCTTGGGTCTTTCGATAATTTTAAAGCTAATCGGTATTTGTGCCCCAATTTTTCCATTTCTGCAGTCACGCATTCTGATATTATTGGAACACATTTTCCCAATAGGCAATCAATCGATGATTTAAAAATATCCAATTTGTTTTGAATGGAAAAATTGATAAAGTTTGTATCGAGCAGAATTCGATAGGGAGGACCAAGAGCTGGGTTATATTTGAAGAATAAATGAGATGGTTCTTGGGGACTTTTTTTAATAATTAATTTAGAATTTTCTAAAAGCTGTACATTTCTCTAATGGAAATTTCATTTGGGTTTTTGCTTTGATCTATAATCTTTGGAGGAGCTTTTTTTTGATTCTTCTTTCTATCGTAAAACTTAGATTAAAAATTAAAGGGGGTTAAAAATGTACATTCTTGAATCTTTGGGATTGATAATTCTTTTGACAGCGGCAAATTTTTTTGATTTTCTTTGTTTCCCCATTTTTTTTTTTTGTGTATAGATTTATTTTTTTATTATTAATATGTTTTTTTTTTGGCTCTTAAACATAAAAAATGAAAATCAATCGTTTGAAAAGAACACCACATAATTTAATATAGGAAATTTTTCCAATTTTTACGAAGATTCTGAGAACATACAAAAACTAAATTAATCATTTCGAAATTTTTTAAATACCCACTTTCATTTGAGATGACAAAACTTCTTGGAAATTTTCAAAACTTATTGGTTTCGGAAGAAACAAGTCCATTCCTTTTTCAAAGCATTTAATTTCTTCATTGTTTCCATTTAAAGCGCTGCAGCCCACAATTTTGCAATTAATGAACCCTTCTTCTTTTATTGCTTTTTTAATAAGTTCAGCCGTTTGATATCCATTCTGTATGGGCATTTGACAGTCCATAAAAATGAGGTTATAAGGAATAGGAGAATCCAGGACGTTTTTTTGTTTAAACAATTCATATGCTTTTACACCATGACTAGCTCCATCATATTCAATCTTCATATTAAGCACATTATCTTGCATTTGTTTTATATATCCGTTGAGAATGAAATGTTGAAATGGATCATCATCAACTAAAAGCAACCTGAAAACCTTGGCATGTTTTTTTAGAACAAGTTCATTTAATGAAGTTTCATGAGTGACACTTTGTTTTATATTGAAAAAAGCGCTCTTTCTAGTGCTTGGACTTTTCTTCATTGGAGATAAAGGGACCAATCCGAGATTTTTCTCTGAAGATACTGATTTTACAATTTTTAGTTTCAAGTCTTTTTTGGGAAGAATTTTTGGGGAGGAATGGTAATTCTTCAAATCGTTGGTATTTTTAGTGAAGAGATAGTTGCTGGTTTCAATCAATGTTTTCTTTTCGTCGAAATCACTATTACAAAATTCTTTGGAATAAAACGCAGAAAATTCTTCATCCAATTTACCCAGACTTTTTTTTCTCATATCATCGAAATAAAAAGGATGATGTTTTTTTATGTCATCCAATTGATCCGCAGTTTGAAATTTCTGGTTTTTCTTATCACAAGCCAAATATATCAGAAATCCAAATTTTGATCCAGATCCGAGATGAGAACTGATATGCATCTTTTCAAATGGACCCAATTGTCCAATGATGGTTTTGCATATATGCAAGCCTAAACCAACCCCCTCATAATTCAAGGTGCTTTCATGCATGAAAGAATGAAAGGGTTTACCTATATTTTTAATGATGTTTTCATCAATACCTATTCCTGTATCTATTACTTCAAATTTGACAATGTTTGAGACTTCAATGTTGGCTACTTTAACGATGATTTTACCAGTTATGGTGAATTTCAAAGCATTTCCTATCAAATTGATCAATACTTGCTTGATTCTTCGGAAATCAGAAAAAAAGTTCAGATTTTTCTCGAAATTGCATTGATTGTCCACTCGGAGTTCAATCCCCTTCAAATCCGCCTGAATTTTCATTAATTTTATCACATCATCTAAGATCTGATTTAAAGTAAAATGTGTAAAAAACAAGCTGAACTTCCCTCTTCTCATCAAAGAGTAATCCAAAATATCATTTATTAAATTTAATAATAAATTTCCGTTCACGATTGCATAATCCAGATTTTTTCCTCTTTCTTCATTATCTAATATTCCTTTAGCATTGCCTATCAAAGTCAAAACAGATGACAAAGGAGATTTCAAATCATGGGTTATTGAAGCCAACATCTGATCTTTATAAAGGTCCATCTCCTTTAATTTTTTCAATTGATCCTCTATGTTTGAATCCTCCATATTCATCAAAATTGATAATTTTCCGTTAAATTCAAACAAAATCAATATCACCCTAAATTGCCTCGTGGAGTTTATAGGTTGGATGTTTTCTACCGAAGAAGTGGTTTTCTTCGTATAAGTCACTAAGAATTTCTGATATTTGGGCAAATTTTTCATTCGGTTGATTGTCAAACCTAGAAAATAATTTGAGAGTTTGCCAAATTTCTTCGACTTCAAATTCGGGGAGTAGTTAGGCGATTGCTCAGAATTCAAAATGTCATTGCTGTTTAATTGTATTTGCTCCAAAACCTTCACCAATGAATTCGAATCAATAATACCATACTCTTTGGTGGCATTTTCATTTGAAAAAACTAATTCAAATGGGAAATCATTAAAAAGGTCATCCGTTTTCTTCTTCTTCTCTCTTATTAACACAGTAAAAGTTGGGTACAATTCTAAAAAATAGTTCACCATCTCTGTTTTAGAATCATTTCTTTGAAAATTCGATAAGTTTTGTGTTTTTACAAAAAAACTTTGAGAAAACTTCACTCCACATAATAAAAAAAGCAAACAAAACTGAATTATGTGATCCAAGGAACTTTCCCAAAAACGCACACCCAAATATATATAAAAACCCAAAAGAATGATTTTGTTATAAATAGGTTTGTGAAGATATTCAAGAGAAAATGTCTGAGAGATCAGAATTCCAATGAGATAAGTTTTCTGACTGACATCTTCCATTGAGAAAGCCAATAACAATTCCACCATTATGATAGACACTCCAATGTTTATAAGAGCTAAGATCATAGATTTTCCTGTATGCCTTGTGGGGATATAAACTAACAGGATGATCATGAAAAATAGAAAAACAGCACAGATTATCATTATAACGAGAGAAGGAAGAAAAACCGCCTTAAGAAGCAAATATAATAACATTAGAATATAGAAGCTAATATGGAATAGGTGTTGAGTTAATTGAAAGTTCATTTTTTTGGAAATTTGTGAATAATTAATGAAATTTTAAGGAAAATTCATGGATTTATTGGGAATTCTGAGCAGTTTTTAATTTTTATTCATAAGAAAAACGCCTGAGTTAGTTTTTACTGAAGATTTAAAATTTCTGATATTACTAATTTTATTTCTTCATGAACCAATTTTGAGTTCTAAAGACAAATGACAAAATAAAAAAATTGTTATTTTTATAATGTCTTTACTGTTTGTAATTTGATTTTTTAAAGTTTTGTTTCAATATTAAAGGATTTTTTAAAAAATTTTTGCTTTAATTTGTAATTCTTTATTTTTTTTAATTTATCAAAATGAATTTTTTATTAATTGGCATTTTTTGATATTTCTAAAATTCGCTTTAATTTGAAAAACAACTTATTTTTTATAGTTTTTTAATTTTGATTATTTTATTGGTTTTTTTATTTTTACATTCTTATAAAAATAACGACAATATTTATATAGTAAAATGAGATAAAATTAAGCTAAATTCATTTTTAAACAAGGTTAATATAACTGTTAGTTGTCATTTTTTTCTTCCTTCATCAAGGAAAGATAAAATGTCGAAATTTCATCCATTTCTTCTTTCAGATTTTTAGGACTTTCCAATTTCCAACTTTTTTCTTGTCTTTTCTTCATTTCTCCAATTTTCTTTATCATATTTTCAATAAAATGATCTTTTTTGGGTTCTGCGCTAAATTTCAAAACCACATAATCATCTTCTTGGTCGAAAGTATCAGCCTTGAAATTTTTTTCCTTCAAAACAAACTCATTGTCTTCTTTTATCGTATGCATTATGAAATTATTATGTTCTTTTTTATGTTCATCCACATATTCCACCTCGATTTCCTCCCCTTCATCATCAAGCACCTTGATGTTTTTCTCGTTGTTATTTGATTGAAGGATCAAAGAATCTTTTCGCGACATCAAGTTTCTATGTTTCTCCCCATTTTTTCTATAAAACATTCTCAGAGAGAAAATTTTTTTTTAATAAATACCTATTTTTGTTCTCCTGGTAATTTTTTGGCCTTGGTTCGTCATACATGCTTTGTTTATTACAAACATTATCAGAGTCCCATCTCATGATTCCTGAATTATTCACGCCAGAATCATTCGTTGAGTTATCACTTTTGGCGTTATTTTCCAAATTGTAAGGGAACCCTTCTGATAAAAACCTTCCTCTATTCATTCCTTTTTCTTCCAAATTAATTTGTTTTGGCCTATTCGATTCAATCAAAGAGGAAAAGTCCTTGAGGAATTCCAGCTTTAATTTCAACCGGAACTCCCCGGAATCAAAGGAAATTTCTTTCTCCAACGGTTTTTGAGAAAGATTCCCGAAGGAATTCTTTTTTTTTACTTCAAAAAAAATGCTATAATCAAGAAACATTTTTTTTAATAAATCTGTGTTCTGGGAGTTTTTTGTTGAATAAAGGCTCCAAAGAGGAGTGGTGCATATCATACAAAGCAGACTTCTCATAAAAATCGACGACTTCCAAATCAATTGTTCAGATGCCAAAATGAAACTCTCATGATTTGGAGTCAACCCCTCATTGAACAAAGACCATCTTTCTATCAAATACTTATTACTATTGGTTTTGCTTTGCATGAAGATTTCAATGAAAATTTGATGTTTTGAATTTAGCTTCAAATTTTGGAGGATCGAGTCTTGGGTCTTGTAAATTTTCTTGAGGGAAATCTGGAAAAGTTGAGATGTTACGTCAGTTTTGCACAAGAATTGCTTTGGATTATTTCGATCGAAACGCATTTGAAGAATGGCCTCCGAAATTTTGGAATAGATTTCAATGATGAATTGCGAAAAGGAAGGAAAAACTCTGGAACTGGCAGTAGATGAAGTGATATTTGATGATAATGACTGAAAGAGCTTGTTTATCATCCGGAAGTAAAAATGTTTCAAATTATGAACAGAAAGTAAATTCTTTGTTTTTTCTTGTGTTTTTGAGTTTTAATATTTTTTTGGGGGAAGGCGTTTAAATACTATTGAATATTAAAACAAGGAAAAATAAAATAGTGCGGAGGAAAAATTGACTAATTAAAAAACTCCAACCTTAATCGATAGTAATATACCTCATTGATGTAATTCATTAGTCCTTTTAAAAAAATTGATTTTTGATTGATTAAAATTTAAAAAGAAAAATATTTTAAAATTATGAATACTATTGTCATTTTAAAATTTAGAAATAAAGGGGCTGAACATTTTTCTTTTTGAATTTTTTTTTATTTTTATTTCTTTTGTTGCAAAAAAATAAATTCCGATCATTTTTTCCAACAAAAAAAATTTTAATTTAAAAAATTAAGCTAAAAATAAAAAAAATATTTGGAGAAATTCCCATGAGGTAATTTAAAAGAAGCTTTGATGGATGAGAATAATTTAAAAGCAGAAATCACCTTTTGGTATATCTTAAAAAAATTCCGAAACATATTTAAAGGTTTTTTTTTTGTTTTGTTTATTATATATCACTTTTAAAAAAAATTTTTATTTTGGTTAAACAAAAAACAAAACAAAAATCTGAAAGTTTGCTAAATATTTGATTCATATTTCAGCTGAATATTGAGTTTTTTTTTGTTTTCTCCTATCTTGCATTTTGTTCCAAAGTTCCCCCAAATGAATTCCAATAAAGAAACATTAATCCCTCAAGGTTTAACCATTTTTTAAAAATTATAATTCTTATTAAAAGAGTCTTACATCGTTGAGAAAAAAATCAAAATAAATGGGTTTGTGGAAGACTCCCATCTGGAAAGAGAAGAAAAAAATTATAAAACTTTGAAAAAAGAAGAAGAGATTGAAGAATTTGACGAGATTCTTACAGAAAATACACCAAATATTCAGAACAACAAGAAATTTGCTGAGGACACAATGAATAATAGTTCGGAAAAGAAGAATTTTCTGGAGTTAAATGCATCTCCCAAAATGTTGAAAAAGAAGAAAGCTGACTACATTTATGATTTCGTCAAAATTAGAGTGCATTTAGATAATCATTTCTATATTCTATCAAGATTTTTCATATGCAGAATGCTGACTTTATGCAAAGTTCATTGATATAATGAAAATAATGTTGTAATATTTTTTTATTGTAGATTCCAAAATTATATGCAGTGATGATCGCTCGAGAATTAAAAAAAAAACTTGTTGAGCAAAATAAATTAGAAGTCATCCAACAGGATGTGGAAAAAAATCTTTTCAATTTGATCGTTGCAAATTTGTTTTGAGTTTTTATAGATTTATTCTTATTAGAGGGCTCATCAGTATCCTGAAAACCATATTGATAGATATCTAATGGTTTCAAGGTAACAAATTCAAATTTGAATTTTGCTTAATTTAATTTGATTTAATTTTGCTTATTTTAGATTTTATCAAAAAAGAGTCCCTTTGATTATTATCCTTTCAGGAACGAGTTGTGTTGGTATTCTTTGCTAATTTTATATATTATAACTTAAATTTCAAAAGGCAAATCAAATCTCGCCACATATCTCGCTGAAAGAATGAATATCTCAAATGTTTTACAAACAGAAATTGTAGAAATGATCATGAAGAAACTTGATAAAGATCTGATTCCAGAAGAAAATAAATCTTCCCTGATTCAATCTTCCTCTGAAATTCTGGAATTCGAAAAGCATTGCAATCTAGTTCGCAAAGGCGTAAATATCGACATAATGAAATGTCTAAATGAAGGAAAGCCGGTGATAATTGAAGGAGATTCTGTGAATTTGAAGGATTACGTGATAAAAACTGAAGGGAGAGATTCATTGAGTCCAGAGGAATTGGATCGCCAACAAACTATTTTGACAAAATATTTGGAAAATGAAATAGACATCAAATTAACTTGCGAAACTATAAAAGAAATGAACATTAGTCAACATATACAAGACAAATTTAAAATAATAGTTCCACCATCAATAAATGATGACACCATCAAAGTAACTCATAAATTATTTAGAAAAATAAATATAATATATATTATGAAAGGAAAAACAAAAAAATGAAAAGTTAAAAAATGAAATCAATAAGATTGATCAAAAAGGAGCGTTGATCATTCCATTATTGCTCATTCTAAACAAAAGAGATCATCTCTTTTGTATTGAAAACAAGTTCATGAAATCTATTGAAAATAAGTCCAAAGATGAAAAAAAAGAGTTCATTGATAGGAAATTCGCGAAATATCAAAACATTCAAAAATATTTTATTGAACATTCATCCAATTTATGTACAATCATCCCTTGTAATATTAATAATTATGAAGAAACCTTGGTAAATAACGTTTTTTTCTTATCTATTTTAAGTGACTTTTTAGGAAGTTATTCATGATATAATTCTCGAAAAAATTGAAGCTGCTTATAAAAGGAATGATTTTTAATGAGAGATGTTATTTTAACTCAAAAATTGATTAAATATTTCATTTTGAGCTTCAATTTTTATAAAACCTTATTTTTTTTTCTCATAATTCTAAGTAAAAAATGTAAATAGAAATCAAAAATTTAAAAACATAGAAATTTTAAATATTTTTCCCTAAAGGAACAAATCATAAAGAAATTCCATTAAAATATTGTTTGATGAATGAAACATAAGAATTTTAAAAAAACACAATATTAAATCTTGATTAAAAAATAATTTTTTTAAATAAAAAACAGGAAAAATCATTTTATTAATTTCCAAAATTTCTTCACAATGCCAATCAATAAAACAGGAGCCCCTCTCTGGTTCAAAACCAAGGAAGAAGAGGTGTCCACTTTTTCTAATTTTAATTCATTAACCATTTATCTTTTCATTCAGGATGCCTATGATGACAAAATGATTTCGAACATCGAATTGAAATCATTGAATTATGACGATGAGAACTTTTCGCCAGTGTTTGATCGTGCTAAGCAGGAGTTCTTTTTGAAGCCTGGTGAGAAATTTATCGAAAGTTTCCAAAAGGCAAAAAAATATTTTTTGTTTTAACTAAAACCAAATATTAACTAGAGGATGAGCCCTTTGAGAGCTCTTTCTCATGACGATATCATCGACAGATATGTTTTGATTCCTCCAAATCACACTTATTGGAGAAGTTTCACTATTGAGAAATTTTTGTCAGGTTTCGCTTTTGGTTATATCGTGTTGAGAGAAGTGAGGAAATTTTTAGTTTTATAAAAATTATCAAATATTTTAGCTGCCTATTAGAAACTTCTATGCTCGTTGTCTGGTTATGTGGGCCTTTGCAGCCAAATTGATGGATCATTTTGGAAGTCCATTGCCACAATTGTATCCTCAAGGAACATTGAGTGTTGAACGAGATCGTTGGACTTTGTAATAATATCAAAAATTAAAGAAATTCTCAATGTTATAAAAAAAATAAAGCGATAACGTCAAAGTTTTCGATAATGCCATGAATGCTTTGCAATTCGTTGAAATCCCAAATTCAAACAATCAGTACAATCTTCCTAATTAAAAAAATGGTCAAAGATTATTTATTTGCTCAGAATAAGAGAATCGAAAAAGTGGTTCAACAAGCAACCAGCCCATTTGGTTAGATCAGATATGTATAACCTTGGTCAATGGATTGGAGGACCATCCAAAAAAAGACATGAAGCTCAATGGGTATTGAAAATTTTTTTATATTATCTATCATTTATAAAATGCTTAACAGGACGGCACCATGAATATGCCAATTTTGAGATTAGCTGATCCAAAACATAGAGATGCATCTCAAATTCGATTCTGGTGAGAGGATTAGAAAAATTTTAAAAAACTGAAAAAATCAATAAACAGGAAAAAATTTAGCAACATGAAAAAAAATATAAAAAAAAAAAACTGAAAAAAAAAAAATAAGTCTAAAAGAAAGGGAATCGATATGCAAAATTTATTCCTTTTTTAGAAGAAAAATAAAAGTGCTATCTTCACAAAATTTCTTTTATATTATAGTTTTTTTTCCTTAACTTTGTTATTTTTGTCCAATAAAAAATGGGATTAATATATTCAAGGTTGATTTAAATTTGGTTTTCAACCTTTTTAGGCGCATTTAAAGGGGAAAACTTAAAAAAATGTAAAAACTAGTAGAGACTATCAAAATATCGATTATTAAGAAGCACTATGAAGTTTTGAATATTTTTCGGTAGTAATTCATTTTTTTTGATTAGGAAAAGAACTTTCCTGTTCAAATAGCATGCTATTAAAAGCAAGCTTATCCAGAATTAGCAACCGGACTTTATTTCTGTTTTAAGTTCATTTTTTGGTTTTCTTCCCTTTCATAAATTCGTCTTGATTTTGATTTAAGATATTTTTTATGAATGCGTTTTTTAATTTTAAATATATTAATAACTTTTTTCCAGAAATAAATAATTTAAAAAAAAATAATAAAGAAAAATGAGTTCCAGAGATAAAATTGTGATATCTTCTAATCAAAACGATTTATCAGGATTCACAGAGAGAACAACCGACCAAAATCTCAAAATTGTACCAAATGAAGGTTTTTTTAAATTGATAAATCACATCATTTTATTTTATTGCCCAAGTCCTAGAATCTCGTATAGAATGTTTTGAAATCGAAGAACAGAATTTAAAAGATAAAATTTACCAGTATGTCGGCTCTTTCACCCAAGCACCTTCCTTCCTCAAAGACAACAGATTCATTTTAAATGGATATCGGATAAATTTTCACACTCCTAAATCAATATTGAGAAGGTTGAAAATTAAAGCAAATTTTCATTATAAAATGAATGTAGTCTATTTATGTTGCACAATGAATTAGTGAACATTTGGACACATTTGATTGGGGCACTTTTTATTGTGTTTTTGGTCCTTTATATTGCTGTTTATTTGAAACCCAGATTTCCAGAGCTAAAACAAGAGTTTCAAGGCAAAGTAAACCAATATTTTTCACCAATATATGAAGGAATACAAAATTTAGAGTATTTCATTATTTAATATAATTGATATATAAATGAATTAGGAATACTTTGAACATAAACACCATGCAGAAAGTCCACGAGATAAAGGAAGATATTTCAAAGTATAATCAGGACTTTACGAGGAATTATAATGATCTGAATGAAATGATGAGGGATAAATTCAATACTTTTATCGCAGAGATTCAAAATTTTACAGAAAATTTCAGGTTAATTTTTTTCTTTTTTCAATATCCAAATTTTTTTCTAGTCAAAAATCGGCTCAACAAGCATTTTCAGAATTGGAAAAGAAAATGAGCGATTTGGGAAGTAAATTAAATTCATTTGTTAATGAAGTTTCAGAACAAATCTCAGGAATCCCGAATTTGGTAAGAAGAATTATACGCAAAATAATTATAATATGTTATTTTATAAAGGAACCTTCATTTTCAAATTATTCTGAAATAATGCTGAAAAAATTAGAAGAAACCAAGAAATCTTTAATCAATAAAGTAAATTTTTTTGTCTTCATAAAAATAATTGTTTTTTTTTAGATTGATTCAGAAGAATACGATTTCATTGATTTATATAAATCTTCGGATATTTTGAGTTCAAACAAATTTTCTTTGGTTTCAAGATGGCCCATTTTCATATTCTTAGTGTCTGCAATCCTTTGCTTGCTTTTTAGTTCAGCTTTCCATCTCTTTTGTTCAATGAGCTTTACTGTTTGCACTAAAATGCAATACTTAGATTATGCTGGAATTAGCCTCTTAATATCAGGATCAACGTTTCCTCCTTTAGTTTATGGCTTCTATTGCACTCCTATTAATTATATTATTTATGAATCAATCATTTGTTCCGCTTGCATAGTGGTTTTCATTGTTTCATTATTTGAAACTATCCACAAACCAGAATATAGGAAGGTCAAAGGAATTTTATATGGAAGTTTGGGGATTTTCGCATTTTTGCCCAGTCTTCATTTAGTTTTTAATGAGTTGTTATTAACAATTTGTTTTTAACATTAAACATTAATTTTTTAATAGGTTTCAAAAAAATGAAGATGATAGTTTTAGTTTAGCAAATTCTTGTGGATATTATTTGTTGGTCGGATTTTTCTATTTGGCTGGACTTGTTATTTACGTTGCCCAATGCCCAGAAAGATTTAAACCTGGAAAATTTGATATATGGGTATCAAAATTGTTTTTATTTTTACTATTTTTTTATTCCATTTTTGTAATAGGGTTCAAGCCATCAATTTTGGCATTTAAATGTGCTTATTGCAATAATTATGACTTATTTTGGATCGTTAGAAGTGTTTTATTCAAGGAGATCAGCAGATTGTTACTTATGAGCCAAAGAAAAAGAATATTAAAATAAAAAGAAAGATTATTATTTGTGAAAATGGAAAATGCATTGCTAATTATTAATAAATTTTTCCATTTTTGCGAAATTAATTCTTTTATAATCCGATTTATTAACAAATAATGCTTAAAAATTTCAACAGTTTTCAAATTTATAATTTTGCCAAAATTAACGAAAATATATAAATTTATTAATATGGCATAAAATTCTGACACAGTATTTGATTCAAAGTCTAAATTTTAATAACAAAAATTTGTTTTTCTTCTTTGTTTTATTTCTTTTTATTTTCAAATCATAATAAATGGAAGACTTTCTAATTATTTCTTCAAATAAAATGCTAAACCGTCCGAACAAAGAAGAGAGAATCGATATAAATTCATTCAGCATTTTAACATTAATTGGAAAGGGGGCATTTGGTAAAGTTTACTTGGTGAGAAAGAAAGATACAAAAACTATCTATGCTCTTAAAACTCTGAAGAAGAAAAAAATTGAGGTTTTGAAACAAGTCAATCATATAAAAACCGAACGTCACATTTTAGTAAATTTACAAATTTAAAATCATCATCTTATTTTGTATTTTTCTGATAAAGGCGGAAATAGATCATCCATTTATTGTTAAACTTTGTTATGCTTTTCAGACGGAAAAAAGTCTATGCCTAATACTCGAATATTGTGCTGGAGGAGAACTGTACTCCCTTTTGCAAAAGAAATCAATATTTAAAGAGGAACAGTTGACTATTTCTTTATTTATTATTTAAAAAAAAAAAATAGGACCAAATTTTATGCTGCCCAATTATTCTTGACTTTAGAGTACTTGCATGAGAGGAAAATCATTTATAGAGAGTAATTTTTTTTATATATATATATATATCTTATTTTCATCTGTTTCTAGCCTCAAGCCCGAAAACATCTTGATAGATGTCGATGGATACATCAAGTTGACCGATTTTGGGTTATCAAAACGCGGAATTCAAAGCAATCAAGGTGCTTACACAATATGCGGAACTCCTGAATATTTCGCTCCTGAACTTATTGCCAAAAACAGTGAAGGTCATGGAAAACCCGTGGATTGGTGGTCTTATGGTATTTTTAACAACCGTCAAAAAAATCTAAAAATTTAACAGGTGCCGTGATTTATGAAATGATGACTGGATTGCCACCGTTTTACACTACCGACAAAAAGAAGCTTTATGAAAAAATCATCAATGAAAAGATTACATTTCCCAAGAGTTTCAATCCGATTTTAATCGACTTTTTGGAGAAACTGTTAGAGAAAGATCCGGCGAAAAGATTAGGTTCAGGATTGCTTGGTTCGGAAGAGATCAGAAAACATAAATGGTTCGGCAATGTGGATTGGAGTGCAATGCTTAAGAAAGAACTGAAGGTGCCCTTCAAACCAATTTTAAAATCAGAAATGGATACATCTTATTTTGATTCTGTAATTTTTATTTTTTGAGTTTGGAGTCTAAAACAAAATTTTCATTGATATTTTTCATTAAATTAGCAATTTACCGAAGAAGTTGATGACAATCTCCCAAATACAATTAAATCTGATGAATCTTCTTTGATCGAACATAATATCAATTTCGAAGGTTGGACCTTTTATATCACATATAATTTTAATAGTTTAAACATTATTTGAAAAGGATTCAGCTATAATTTGAGTATGCATAAATCAGAAGAACAAAAGAGAATTTCTGAAAAAGAGAGCAAAAGCAACTCTTTAGTTGAATCCTCTTACGATTATCAATCTTATGGAAGTAGCAATGGAAGCAATCTTGTTGTTTTTTCTAATGGGTTTGAAGATGACAAAAAAACCGAGATCACCATGGAAATCGAAGAAAACGAATTCTTGAAAATCACCAAAAAATAAGTTTGATAACTTCTTTTAGCATTTTTATGTTTGTAAAGAAAGTATCACTTTCATGATCATTTAATAAAATTTTTTTTTATTTTTTAGTATCTTTGTTCTTTCCCGAAAAATTTTCGTTTAATTTTACCAAAAAATAGAAAATGTTTTTTCACTTAAATTTTTAAAAAAATTAATAAATTTGGTTTTTATAATTTAGAATAATTTTTTTCTTGGAAACTTTCGTCCACCTGCACCAAAATCTTTCCAATATTCTGATTTAGGAATAATTTCTGCAACCCAAAAGGAGCTTTATTCAAACCTTGCAAAATTTCTTCTTTTATTATTAATTTTTTGTCTTTAATCTGTTCCAATATGAACCCTATGACTTCCCCCATATTTTCAAAGCATTCATTAAAAGTAAATCCTCTCATGACAATCCTTTTAGATATGATGACATTGTAGTTTTTCAATCCACTTCTCTCCTTGTAATTGTTGTAAGTTTTCATAGCACCAGACAAAGCGATTCTCCCATGATCATTCATCACTGCCAACACCGCATCCAAAATATCCTCACCCACATTATCAAAGTATATATCGATTCCTTTTGGACATTGCTTTTTGAAAGCAGCTTTAATATTCTTTTCTTTGTTGTAGTTGATCACAGCATCGACCCCTAACTCCGTTCTTAAAAATTCACATTTTTCGTCAGAACCCGTCAAACCAACCACCCTGCATCCTAAACTCTTAGCGAATTGACACACTAAAATTCCTGTGGCTCCAGCAGCCGTTGAAACAACAACTGTTTCTCCTACTTTTGGTTTGCCTACTGCTATTAATCCATAATAAGCTGTGAAACCATTAATTCCAATTACATTTAAATAATAGTGCAGAGGTATTCCAGGAATCAGGAAAGGGATCTTTGATATAAAGGTGTCTTTTGTAATATCGATTAAACAGAATTGTTGCATCTTTAAAACCCCAGTAACAATATCTCCTTTGGAAAATCGCTTGTTGTTTGAATTAATTACTTCTCCGATTCCGAAAGCAAACATTGTCTCATTTAAGGCAAGAGATGGTAGATATGTTTTGGCTCCTGATATCCAAACTCTCATTACCGGGTCTATGGAAATGAAGAAAACTTTGACCAGAATTAGGTTCTCATTTTTCTGGAATTCTTCTGGGGTCAAGAGTTTTTGCTGCTTGAATTCGAAAAGAGAAAGATCTTTTGGAAATTCAGGTCCTGGCCTTTTAGCCAATATGACAGTGTTTTGCATTGTTTAGTTTTTAAAATTTTTTTAAATTTTTTTATGAGAGAATTACCTCAAAACATATAGAGTACCTTAAAACAGCAAAAAATATCGAATAAGTATTTGAAAATTTGCATTTATGAATTTTTACTTAAAATAACAGAAATTTCCTCATTCATCGACTGGTTTTAAATATCCAAATTTTGGAAAATTTAATAATATCTACAGTATTTTATTAAATTATTGAGTTGAAAGGTTAGATTTTATCAAAAAAGAATGAAAACTTGTTTGGTTCGGATTTTATTAAAATTAATTCCTTCTTCTTTTTCCGAAAAACCATGTTTTCTATTAAGGTTTGTAATTAAATTCAAGCAACAGATAGCTGAAAATAATTTAGAAATTGTATAAAGTCACTAACTTTTATAATTAAGCCTTAATTTTAAAAAAATGCCTTATAATTTATTAAAAAAACGAAAAAAACTCAGATGAAATCATCCCCTCAATCTGATAGTAAAGAACAAAAAATATACGCAAATAAGCTTAAAAATATTTCAAACAAATATGACACGAGCCTTATCAAGATCTCTGAAAAGACTTTTCCTAAAATGTTTTTGACAAAAAAGCTCTCCAATAACAATCCTTTGGTATTGAAAGTGTACCAATTCCAAGAAAAACACCTCTTTGAGTCCTTCTTCACTGAACTCCAACAGACCTTGCAATCAACCTTGAAAATTTATCATGAAATTATTGATTATATTGCCTTGAAAGACTGTGATCCTTACGAATTGTACTTGTTTTCTGAGCGTGCAGAATTTAGTTTGAATGAGCTCATTTCAAGTATCAGTGAAAATATTCCAAAACCAGAGTTAGAATTATTGCAAATCTACTCCGATTTAGCTTATAATTTGCAATATGCACACCAAAATAATTTCACTCATGGAAACATTCATCCCAATAATATACTGGTTTTCTGCAATTGTAGAGAGAGGCCCCCGGAGTTGCAGAATTTTAATGTCTTTACTACAAATATATATAAAATCGGCGATTGGAAATTCGACAGCATTTTGCAAATTCAAAATAAAACAGAAAATTTCAATGAAATGTTCCCCAAAAACTCCACATTTCGTGCGCCTGAATTTTTCAATTGTGTTAGAAAATCTGATCTGAACTTTAAGGCTTGTGACGTATATTCGCTTGCAATGAGCATTTTGAATTGTTGCGGGATTCCAGTAAAAAGACTGCTCCCAATTTCCATTTCAGAACAGGAAATTCATGATATTCAACTCCAAAAAATTTTCCAGGAACTCGGAAAAATTTATGATTATAAATTTGTGGAAATCTTGAAAATGTCGTTAGTTTTTGACATTTCTAAACGCTGGGTAATAGAAAATGTGGTGTTTGCTTTAAAGAACCTTAGTAAAAGTTCAACCATGACGAATGAAATAAATTTAAATGAACAACCTGAGAAAAAACCGAAAAAAGGGATATTAAAGAAATTATTTTCTGGAATTTTCAAAGGGAAAAAAAGCAAGAATGCTGTTAGTAAAAATAATGAGAACAACTATTTTTCTACAAATAATGAGAATATTTACGAATATGCTTTAAACACCAAACTTTTCAGTTTGCAAGTGTTTTGTAGAGAAGATTATAGTTCGGTTTTCAATCACAAACAGAACAAAAGTTCAAAGTAACATTCTTATTTTTAAAAAATTGTAAAGTTTTTACATTTAGCAATGATATATATAATATTTGGAAAAACATCAAGCCACAAAGTTTAAATGCCTTGAAAATTGAGTTTAGGTAAATTAATTGTAAAATAAAATTTGATTTTTGTCATAAAATTTAATTTTTTTATGTATTTCGTAGAACAGAAAACAATTTTGGAAATGATAATATCGATTTATATGGAGCATTTCTAAAAGAAAATGCCAAAATCAAAGAAATTTCGAGAGTAAGCATTATTTCCACACCAGAAAAGGTGGGAGGTGATTTGGGGAACTTTCTGGCAAAATTTTATTTTTCAAATTCTTTGATGGAAGGAGAAAATAACTTATTTGAAAATTCGTTGAATGTGGTTCATTATTTTGATAAAAATCAGTGAGTTCTTTTTTTTTTTCTCCTCCTTGAAATTATAATTTTTTTTTTGCTTCTTAAAAGAAATGCAGGCCTCTCTAATGAGGAAATAATAATTCTCTTGAAGAATTTGCAAAATTTGGGAAAATCTGATATTAAATCTCTGAATTTGATTCTTAAAAGGTAAATTATTCAATAAAATTAAAGTAAAATTTATTAGTTATGAAAAACTCTCAGATGAACCTTTAAAATATGTGAGTTACCTTCTTCAAAATTACGCGGAAAATTTACATGAATTCAACTTTTTTTTCACTGGGTTGCTTTCTTTCTTATTTGATTGCTAATTTTTTTTTTTCAGGCAAAATATTAGTGATGAAGGGATCATCATGATTTTGAAAAGTCTTACTGAAGCTGCAATAAAATCCCCTGCTCTTTGTCTTGAGAAAATTGGGTTAGGTTTCGGGGGCAAGTAAACATTTTGATAGTCAACAAAAGCTAAAATAAAATAAAATAAAGAAAAAAAGTGAGTGACGCAAGTCTGATTGAAGTCTCCAAGACTCTCATAACCCTTTCCACTCGAATAAATTTATCCAAACTTTACCTGTATTTCAATAGGTAATTTTAAATTTTTAATTTATTTTTGACAAATTTGAGAAGTTTTGAATTATCTGATGGGGGTCTGGATAGTTTGGGAACCGCTCTCGGAAATTTATCCAAAACTTTGACAGAACTAACAATTTTTCTCATTACTTGGTTATTAATTAATTTTTATGATCAAAAATAAAATATGTTTTAAGGGAACAAATAACAGATGAAGGGGTTTTATTGTTATTAAGAGACTTGATCTTGAAGTCGAAAAAATTAAAAAATGTGACAATTGGTTTAAAAAGGTTATTTTAAAAAAAAAAAAATATGTAAAAATAATTTTTTTATGATGTTTTAATTAGCGTAGGACTCACAGGAGAAGGAATTGGAATATTATTTGGTCTGCTTTCAAAAACTGAAAGCAAGATTCAAAATTTAAATATCTATTATGAGCAAATGTTGAATTATTGTTGACTGAATTTAATTTATTTTAATTTTTCTTAGGTCAAATAGAAACATTGATCTTGAAAGAGATTTTAAAGACAAACTTCAAAAAATTCACCCCGAATTAGTTTTTGGAGAAATTTACATAAAGGTTTAGATAGTTATATAAATGTTTTTTTCTTTCTTGTATTTTTAATAATTTTATTTATAAACTCTCAGCTTATTTTCTTTAAAATATTAATGGTAAACATTTATTTTTGTTGTAATTTCTTTTATTTTTATGATCATAAGTCTTTGAAC
>Ga0302186_10001586_pt1 | contig 18617 bp, 19 predicted proteins | sample II_Bog_E1_2_FD_198782 | JGI IMG/M metagenome (GOLD analysis project Ga0302186, IMG submission 198782) | Peat permafrost microbial communities from Stordalen Mire near Abisko, Sweden - II_Bog_E1_1 | ecosystem: Environmental > Terrestrial > Soil > Wetlands > Peat | place: Sweden: Abisko...
TTACATTTAAAAAATGGTTTATATAAAAAAAAAACACATTTGCTAAAATTTGTTAAAAAACTTGAGCAATTTTTTTAAAATCCTAAAGTTTAATTTAAAAAAAAACATCTTAAATATTAAATTAATTCTTCTCCCATATTTTTGCGTGATTTGGGTTTTTCAGATCATTTTGGTAGATTTTCTTGAACAGATTCTGTGTGTTTTTCCCTTGAATCGTCTCCAAGTTATTTTTCTTCCCCGTCTGTGATGATTTTCCAGATGAGTTTCTCAATCCTTGCGTGTTTCCTTTTAGTAAAAATTCTTCTAGATGTGCTTTGACGAGTTTTTTATTGATAAGGAAATTTGCATTTCCTTTTAAATTTTTGAGTCCTTTGATTTCAGTTGGTGATTTTACCCTTTCTTTAATCGATCCTTCTAATCTATTGGTCATGGAAGTTTCATATCCATTTAATGAGAAAAACCTCAAATGGTTATTAACATTATTAACATTTTCAGTGGCTTTTTTGCTGAGGATCATTTTGTTTTTGTAGACATTGATCAGACTGCCATTTTTATTAGAATTAAGCGAAATTTTGTTGTTGTTTTTTGCTGAAAAAGGCGAAGTTCTGTTTTTAGAAATTGAATTAGAGGAGGATTTTAACAGATCTTTCGATTTGTTTCTTGTATTTCTATCAGTGCTGATTCTCAGCACCGGGCTTTTGGGTGAAAGGAGGGGATTTGTATTATTAATAGGCTCAGTAATAAGATTAATAGTTCTTCTTGTAGTCTTTTGCTTGAAATCATAATTTCTATCAGTATTGCTCTTATTATGAATGATCTTTTTTTCAAAGGGTTGTTCTTTGACCTTCTCAATGAGTTTGGCGCTTCCATTGAGGTTTGAAGAGACCCTTTGATGTTGATTTGTGGGCTTTTTGAAATTGAAGTTTGATTCTGTGTGACTTTGAATTTGCTTGTTGATTATCACAGGCTTAAAAACAAGCTCAAAGCTGTTTTCAGTGAGTTTTTGCAACATGCCAGCCAGATCTTTACATTCTAATTTCGACTCTATTTTCTTATCTTCCTTATTTAATAAGATGTTAGAAAATTCATTGAAAGTTATAGAGCTCTTCCTTTCATCAAAAATCCGTTTATAGCTCTGTTCTTTATATAGAGAGATGTCTCTTAAAATATGAGAAACCAATTCTTTTCCCTTATTTTTATCCTTTTCTAGACTAGAATCCTCCTCATTGGGCTTAGGCTCATAACTGCTTTCCATGATCTCATTATTCACTGAAAACCCAAGCAATTTCCTCACGAAAATATATTCCAGCTTCCTTTTTTTGGTATGATATCTCTTTAAAACTCTACGCAATGAATAGATATGCAGCTTGGGGATCTCATTATGATATTGATAAAATTCAGTTAAATTCTTCAAACGTGTAGTCTCTTCAGAAGCCTTATAATACCGCTTCATATATTCTTGTTCCTCATTATACATGACCATATCTTTATATGAAATGACCTTAGAAGTCCGTTTATTCTGCATCAAGTCATTGATATTTTTTGTCACATGATAATGTAGATTTGGTGTATGTTTGATTTGTAAGGCTGAAGAAATCATCAGATAGGATTTAAGCCGAAATTTTAGAGAGAGACAAAATGTGCAATTGTCACATGATTTCAATAACATTTTGTCGATGAATTTTTGCTGTTGTGACTGCGGTTTTCTCGTTTTCACGGTTTTTTCGATGAAGTTGTTATGGATTGGAGATTTTATCGGGAGAGTTTTCTCATTGGAAAGGTTGGATTTGGAAGGGTTGGACTTGTGGCTCTTGAAAAAATCGATGAGGTTCTGATTATAGGGGTTTGAGTTTGGGGGACGATGCATTTTAATGGTAAGTATAAAAATGGTTGATTAGAATCTCTTTTTAATTAAATTTCAAGTTTTTCTTCAAAAACATAAATAAAAAAAAGTTGCTCATTAGTATTATTACGAAAGAGGCCCCAACCCAATATTTAGAAAAATTTCTTAAAAAATAATTTAAATTTTTCATTTTTTTTTTTTCCCCATAATTTAAACCTATGTTTATACATATGCATTGAAATATGTGCAGAGATATGTTTAATGCAAAAAATGTTAAAATCAATATTTTTTCGGCTTTTCTCCAAAAAAAAAATAAATTCAGAAAAAAATGGGATTCTCATTCTGGTATCATTAATTATCGATTAATATTGATTAGAAATTAATAATTGTTCCCTCTTTCATTTTTTGCTTTCCAACTTTTCCACTCTGGGTCGTACACAAATTGGTCATTTCCATAATTAAACATCAGATCTACAAAAAATCATCAGATTCCCTTTAAAAAAATTATCTTACCAATTACCAGCAGAAGCAAAGAAAGTCCAAATAACACCAACCAATGATATAAGAGGCTACGATTTGTGGCGAAGGAGCAAGTTAGGAAGAGGATGGTGAAGAAAGTCCATATTTTTTGGGATCCATTGATGAATTCGAGCATTTTTTTCTTAATTTTTTTTGAAAGCGTTCAAGATTATTTATTTTTTGTTTTATTGGGATTATTTAAAACATGAATTTATTATAAAACAAAACTAAAAAAAAAAACAATAAATTTCTGACTCTTTAGACTTCTTGTAACTTCTGAATGAACTTCTATAAAATCAAGGTCAAAACCAAAACCTGGGTTCGTGATAGTTATGGTCTCTTTGATTATGAGACCAAAGATATCGTGCGCAACCAATTGCTCATTGAGAAAACGGGGGTCTTGGTGAGAGAAGGCAATGAAATCAAGTATATAAATGGAGAAATTGATGAGAACGAGAAAGATTTGAATAAACTAATAGGTTTTTCTGAAGAAAACGGTATTTTTTTTGTCATTTTTTCTCTTTTGAAAGGTTTAATATTGATTTTTTTTCTAAGGTGCTTGTTTTATTAAGGAGATCAGTCAAATTGATCTTTGGATGACTTTGAGTTCGAAATTAGATAAGGGAAAAACATCATATGTGCTGAAGGAAGGAGATGAATTGAAGATGGGAAGGATACAGTTTAAAGTTCTTCAGGTAAAGGAATTTTGAGGCGGGAAATAAGATTTTTTTTGAAATTTTCTATCAGATCAAAATCAATAAGGAAGAGAAGTTCGAACCTGCTTACAAATCTGTCATGAGTTCATTGCTTATGGAAAACTTCGTAACTTTTAATTTTTATATAAATTTTGGCTCGTAAAATGGAAAAAATCTGACTTGATCCTCAGGTTTTATCTAGTTTTTTGAAAAATTGTTTTGATTACGTCCAACAATTTTTTGATTTTTGATAAAAATTGAATTTTTTAGGAGTTATGCCAAAAAAGCAAACACTCCACAGACCCTTGCTCATGTTTTGACCCTGACGATTTTCAACAGGAAAAGAAAATTTGCAGGATCTGTCTCAGTAGCACCCATGAAGATGACAACCCCCTCTTAGATCCTTGTCATTGTTCAGGCACTATGAAGTTTGTCCATTATTATTGTCTTCAAACTTGGCTGATAAAACGTCTGAACCTAGAAAAGACAAGAGGCGTGATATCAATAGTTTGGCAATCATTGGTTTGTGAACTCTGCCATACGGCCTATCCTCTAACCATGGATTATAAGGATCGGTCATATGATTTGATAAATTTTTTCGAGAATCCCGAATATCTGAATAATGACGCCAGCTATTTCAACAATTCGACTTTCTGCAATAAGACAAGAAATTCAATTCTTTTGAAATCATTCACTAAAGAAGGTTTGCCTAATGGGTTACATCTTATTGAATTTTCCAGTGCCAACAATCATGAAATCACTATGGTTGATAAAAACATTAGATATATATATCGAAAATAATTTATTAAAAGGGCAGAGGAAACGATTGCCATATCAGAGTCAATGATATTTCTGTATCTAGACAACATGCAAAGATATTTTTCGACAATTCTAAAGTACTTTTGGAGGACAACTCATCAAAATTCGGAACTTTGGTCAAAGTTAATAAAAGAGATCTCATTGCTGATGATAAATGCCTCTATCTTCAGGTGGGAAGGACTTCGTTTGAGGTCCAGATTTCGAAGAAATGGAATTTATTTGGGATTTGTTTGAGTAAATAATAAATAAAAGAATTCTTTAAATTTTTGTGTTATTTATTGATAGATTGCTCGGAAAGAGCGGGCACGTATTTAAAAGAAAAACAGGTGTAAAAATTAATCTAAATGTAATAAAAAAACTAAAAACTCCAGGGAGATGGTTTCAATTTTGTGAACTAATTATAAATTATTAACCTTTCTTTGATATTCTTTCAAATGAAAGTTAACTATGTTTGTTTCCTATTAGTAATTTATTTAAATTTAAGGAATTTTTTACAAATCATTATTTTAAAATCAAAATTCTTATTAATTAATTTCAAAATACCTGATCAATTTCTTTGATTTTTAATGTTTTCACAGTTTTGTCATTTTCCAGAATTTTTATCTCTGAGAATAAATTTGCGATTTTCTCACTCAGTTCTCCTTTCTTCTGATCCTTTAGCAGTTTATTGAGTTCTTGGGCTTCTTTTTCCAACTTTTCCTTATTTTCTTCAGAAAACTAAAGGAAATTTTATTATTAATTAAAATTCCAAATTAATAAATTTCAGAACCTTCATCAAGGAAATTTCCCTATATGGGTCTTCTTTCTCTTTACCTTGTGATAAGGAAGTCTTTCTTTTAATGGGTTTAATCTTATGGTCGATAAGTGGAAGAGTTGTAATATTGTTAGTTTCTTTGGGAGTGTATTGATTTTGCCCAGGTAGTCTAGAGCTTTTGCTCTCAATGCCTAAAACTTTGAACTTCTCCCTCATATTATAGAAGTTTTTATCTTGTTCTAAGAATTTATTCATTTCAGTTTGTTGGGATTCTTGCAGATTTTTTAATTTTTCCTTCAATTCTTCCAATTCTTGTTTATGAGTCTCATACTATTTAATGCATAAATCTCAAAATAATTACAAAAAATCTAACTTTTTCTTTTAATGTCTCAGCGTCCTTCTTAAGCCGAATAAAATCCTCCTGTTCCTTTCGGTATTTCTGAGAAAAAACGATCTCTTGTTTCAATCTCTCAATTTCTTTTAGCTTCTCCGTTATTTTATTCTCCAGATCACAGCATCTATGTATAAAATCTCGAGAAAAAGCAGTCCATTTATTCACAAAACCTTGTTAAATTGTCCATATTCAAACTCATTTTGATCAATGAAATCTTGTTATTGATCTTTTGATTTTCAACCTGAAGAATTCGGAACTCTTTTTCCATTTCTTCCAATTCTTTATCCTTCGGTTCCTCGTTTTTCTTTTCCAATTTTTTTGGTTTCATTGAATTTTTCGGGTTTTTGGCATTAAAAATCTCGTCTTTTTTCGTTATTAAGTCGTTGATCTGTTCTTCCAGATTTTTATTCCTTTCTGCAAATTTCCTTTTTTGTTCCTCACTTTTAGTGAAAATTAATTGAAAAAAACAAGCCTCGTTCATTTTTCATACTGAATTTCATGAACAATTTCCGCGTTTATTGCAGAAATCTCAACATCTTTCATTTCTTTTTCCATTGAGCTTGAAAGCAGTTTCACATAAAAAACTTTAAATAATTAAAAAATTAAAATCAAAACTAAAATTCAAAAATAATTCATTCAAAAACAAAAATCCAAAAATCCCAATGAAGGTTGCTTCTTTATTTAAAAAAAAAACCAATCTTTCTTTTCCCTAGATCGAGGAAGTCAAATCCACCACCAAGACTCAAAGAGTTGCCTCCCACAGTCACGTAAAGGGTCTCGGCCTGAAGGAAGATGGCAGTGCTATAGATGTGGCATCTGGAATGGTGGGACAAGAAATAGCACGAGAGGTATTTTTTGCATTTTTTATAGTTTTTAAATTTTTCATTTATTTAGGCCGCAGGAGTAGTGGTGGACCTTATAAAACAGAAGAAAATGGCTGGTCGGGCATTGCTTCTGGCAGGAGCTCCAGGCACTGGTAAAACCGCTATAGCATTAGCAATTTCTCAGGAGCTTGGGCCGAAGGTCCCCTTTTGTCCGATGGTGGGTTCGGAAGTGTATTCATCAGAAGTGAAGAAAACCGAAATATTGATGGAGAACTTTCGAAGAGCAATTGGCTTGAGGATCAAGGAGACGAAGGAGGTTTGGGAAGGAGAAGTGATTGAGTTGAAGACTGAAGAAAAGGAAGATCCTCATGGAGGATATGGCAAGATAGTCTCTTCAGTCATTGTGACTTTGAAGACTTCAAAGGGCACCAAACAGTTGAAATTGGATCCTAGCATTTATGAGAACATGCAGAAGGAAAAAGTGGTGGTTGGTGATGTGATTTACATAGAAGCTTCCAGCGGAAATGTGAAAAGAGTGGGTAGAAGTGATGTCTATGCATCTGAATATGATTTGGAAGCAGAAGAGTATGTCCCTTTGCCCAAAGGAGATGTTCATAAAAAGAAAGAAATTGTTCAGGATGTAACTTTGCATGATTTGGATATAGCTAACGCCAAGCCACAGGGAGGACATGATTTTGTGTCACTCATGGGACAAATCATCAAGCCGAAGAAAACGGAAATCACTGAGAAACTCAGAATGGAAATCAATAAGGTTGTCAATAAATACATTGATCAAGGGGTCGCTGAATTGATCCCAGGTGTGCTTTTCATTGATGAGGTGCATATGCTTGATATAGAATGTTTCACTTTTTTGAACAGAGCTTTGGAATCAACCCTTGCACCTATAGTTATTTTGGCTACAAATAGAGGAATTTCCACTATCAGAGGAACAGATATTGTCGCTCCACATGGCGTGCCTCTTGATTTGTTGGATAGATTGCTCATTATCAGAACAACAAATTACAATTTGGAAGATATGATCAAAATTTTGGCCATCAGAGCTACAACTGAAAACTTGAAATTAACTGCTGATGCGTTGGCTCATTTGGGAGCCGTAGGCAATAAGACTTCCTTAAGGTAGAAAATATTGATTTTTTAAAAAATTAGCTTAAAAAATTGTTTTTGTCTTTAGATATGCAGTGCAATTGATGGCACCAGCCATAATTTTAGCGCAAACTCAAGGAAGAAGTGAAATAGCGAAGTAAAAAAGCAAAAAATACAAGAAAAATTAAAATTTAAAATTTCAGAGAGGATATTGAAGAAATTAACTCATTATTTTTCGACGCGAAGGCCTCAGCGAAGCTTTTACAAGAACAGGCGGCTAAATACATTAGTTGAGGATTTAAATAAAATTTAAGTTTCTTGATTTCTATCTCCAAAAGATAAAACAAAATAAATTAAAAGAAACAGATTCTTTAGTTTTGGAAAAAACATTTACCGAGCATCTAATCGAAATTTTCCTGCTTTCCTTTCATGAATAGCGCAAACAATTCAACCTTAGCGATCTCTGTCCTCATTGATGAGCTGCGAAACGAGGATCAGAAAAAAAGGATCAATTCCATCCGGCATCTCAGTACCATCGCTGTGGCCATGGGTCCGGAAAAAACCAGAACCGACCTGTTGGTTTTCTTAGAAGGTACCATTCCCACATAATTTTTAAAGGTAAATTATGAGTTTTCTAGAGCTGCTTGACGATGATGATGACATTTTATCCGAGCTCGCGGATGTTCTCAATGGTTTTGAAGAATATGTGGGCGGTGCCAACCATGCCACTTCTCTTTTCAAGCTTTTCGAGGCCTTGTGTAAGGTGTCGGACTCCAATGTCCGTGATAAGGTCTGATACAATTTTTTAACTGTATAATTAAAGTATTTTAAAAGGCCATTGCTGGGCTCAAGAAGATTTTGTCGGTGATCGACCAGAAAGCTAACGAGGAGCTGATCATCAATTTAATGAAGCGATTGAATTCTTCGGAATTCTATTGCTCGAAACACGCCGTGTCCGTGTTGATCCCAGCAGTGTATCGACAGGTCTCCCCGGCAAATCAGGCTGCTCTTTTCAGGTTCTTGATTAATTATAAATTCATATTTTTTCCAATTTTTCATTTTTCTTCTTAAAATTTCAAAATGAAGCATGTTTAAATCGCTCACCACCCATGAGATCCCTATGGTTCGAAAATTCGCCTCCAAAGGCCTTGGAGGGTATCTGAAGGTGCTGTTGCCAAATCAGGAGAAGGAGATCTTAGATATGGTGAATAATGTCATCAAGGATGATCAAGATTTAGTGAGGATTTACATGGTGGATGCCTTGATTCCATTGGCTGGATTGTTGGCACCACAAAAACACGCACAGATCCTGATACCAATGTTCAACACACTGGCAGATGACCAGTCTTGGAGGATTAAGTACGCGATTTGCGAAAAATGCCAAGAAGTAAAAAAAATCAAATTTTTATATTTTTTTTGAAATTTTGATAATTTTTGAAAAATTTGAAAATTTTTTTTTTTGAAATTTAAAAAAAACACCTTAAATTTTGACTTACAAAGTAATAAACTATAACTAAATAATTTAATAAGATTGGAGAAGCCTTCCCTAAAGATTTCATCAAGCAGACCTTTTTGCCTTATTATGTGAAATATTTGCATGATTCTGAGTCGGAGGTACTTCTGTCCTTTTAATTAAACCTTTGGGCTTTTCATTGATTTTTTATTTTTGATCTTGTCCCACAGCTCAAAACCATGGCTGCCTCTAAAATAGACAAAGTGTGCAAATTGTTGGAACCTGAGGACATCATTGGGAAGATTGCTCCTTGTTTCAAGACCCTGCTTTTTGATTCCCAATCTTTTGTTCGAGGTTCGAACGAAATTCGAACTAATTTTCTGAGTTTATTTAATGAATTTAGCTGCTTTGGCCAGCTCTTTGTTAACTGTGGCCCCAATGATAGGCAAGCAAAAGACGGGAGAATTGATTTTGCCTGTGTTTTCCAACCTTTTAAAGGATCAGGATTCGGAGGTCAGGATCAATTTACTAAAGAAACTGGGTGATTTGAATAAGGTGACCTAAACTTAAGGGAATTTTTTTGGTATTTTGGCAATTTTCAGGTGATTGGAGTGGAAAGTCTACTAAATTCTATCATTCCCGCGCTTCAAGAGCTCAACAATGACAAGAATTGGAGAATCCGAAAGGCCACCATTGAGCATCTGCCATTTTTCGCGAAACAGATAGGACCACAGTTCTTTTCAAGCCAGATCATCAAGCTTTTGCTTACCTGCATCAATGACAAGGTCTTTTCAGTTAGGTAATCTAAATATTTTCAGTTAAATTTATGATAATTTTTGTCTTAATTACATAGAGAAGCTGCTGTATTGGCTGTAAGAGACATCGTGCAGATTTTGGGATCCAGTTGGACTGAACAAAACATTCTGCAGAGTTTACTGCAGTTAGCAAATACTACGAACTATTTGAATAGAGAAACTTTGTTGTTTATTTTGGCCGTAACTTTTTTTTTCTTTTGAAATCAATCATTATCACTTTTAATATTTTATAATAGAACATTGCTGGACTTATTACGCCACAAACTTTGTCCTCAACAGTGTTACCTACTGTGCTGGACCTAAGCAAAGATAATGTGGCCAATGTGAGACTTGTGGCCAGCAAAACCTTAAGGGCGTGCTTTGGAGTTGTGAATTCAGCAAATGATAAAGTAAGAGAAATTTTTTTTGGTCGAAGGGGAGTTCATTGTGATTTTTTTGATTTGGTTTTTGAAGGAAAAAATTAAAAAAGCTTTGAATGTGTTACTTAATGATAATGACTCAGATGTGAAAATGTCCACCAAATTGAACACCGAAGGCATGTGAAGAAGAAATCAAGAATATGAAAAATCTTAATTTTAATTAGAACAAAAATTTTAAAAAAGCTGGATGATAGTTTAAAATTTCATTTTAATATTGTTAAAATTTCTAAAAAACAAAAAATTATATAATTTGTTTTCAATAAAAACCGAGAATAAAAAAAAACACCAAAAAAAAAGCAAAAAAAAAAAAATCTAAAAAAAAAAAACACCCAAAATAAAAACCAAAAAACAAAAAACAACCAAAAAAAACAAAAATAAAACAAAGAAGAAAAAAAAGTTAAAATAAATTTCATTTTAAACACATTAATTAAAGAAAATAAACCTGATTGTGCAGCAAATCTGAGAAAATATAATGGAACTCGAGTTTCACCTTTTTACCCATTCACAACAGATGATGAAAAATTCAAAATTCATGCTCTTTTGCAAATCTCTTTTGTTTTGTTCATTCCTTTTGAGTGAGTAGTTCATTTTATCAATAACTTTTTAAAAAAAAATCAATTTTAAGGCGTTTTTTTCATTGCTTTAATAACATTTTTCTCATTGTTATTGAGATCCAGCCATCCTTGCTTTTCAGACACTTATAAATATGACATTTACAAAAAAGGTGAAGAATTTCAAGATTTTCAAATTATCTTAAAAATTCTTAGAGTTTCCTGATTTTTTAAAGGAAAGGAAGGTTTTTTATGAGAATAATTTATTGACCTACAGGGAAATTGAGTTTTTTACTGAATTGTTCTATAAAACGAGAAATTTTTCTCTGCTAGCCGATATGATATACGATTTTAAGCTAACTAATTCAGAAAATGACTCGTTATTTGTTTATGAAGAGTTTGAGATTGTGGTTAGCAATTATCTAGTGAAAATGGATGAAAATGTGAGGTTTTTAATAAAAATCATAAGAGGGAAATTGATGAAATTCTTCATTTTATAGAAAGAAACATAATTTCATGAAAACACAAGTTATTGTGAATATTTCCTCTTGTTTCAAAAAACCTTTATATATGGAGTATTTCTTGAAATTAGGGAAGTTTTTCGACCTGAGGTCATTTTTTCTGACCATAATGTTTTCAAACTTTAAGTGATTTTCAATATTTTTTTTTAATATTATCTAAAAAACTCTTTAGAATGTCTCCGCTTTTTATAAAAGACATGAAAAACAATAAAATCGACCAATGGGACCTAGACGAAATGAAGGAAATGGTCTTATTAAAAAGCCAAATCAATGACATAGGATTCAAAACTATCATTACTCTCAGAATAATACTAGGGCTCTTCCTTGTTTTCGGACTAATCGCCCTGTTGACCCGTTTTTTGCTTTTAGCTTCTCCGCTTTTTCTATATACATTTGGTTTTTTAAAACTTTGAGTTTTTAGAGAGAAAAAAATATTAAAATTTTAAAGGGAGACAAATGCCCACAGTTTCCAGATATCAATGGGTCTCTTTATATTTCCATGTTCTCCAACAAGCCCATAAGTCGCGACTTTTCCTATTAGCGGCTCAGATGATCTGTCTTTTGTTGTTCTTTAGCATGGCATTGATCCCTATCATGTTGCAACAGATGTTATTTGCCCGCAAAAACTCATCTATCATAAGCATTAGCTTCTTCATCTTGGTGTTAATTTTGGATGTCTATTCGTTGTTCTTCCTTCGCACCAGAACATCTCTTAAATTTTTCCCAATAATGATTTTTCTCATGATTTATGGGTTCCTTCTCTATCTCAATTGCAACCCCTATAGCTTTGACTTCCTAGCCCTTTGCGCTTTATATTCAATCCTCATGTTTCTCATGTCGTTATTTGTAATTTGCATTGAATATCCAGCCTGCAAATCCTGGGATGTTCTGAACATCCATACACCAAAATTAAGAGTCCCTCGAATGCTCTTCAACCCTGTGTTCAACACCACCTGGATGCATGATTCACCTCAAATGTGGAGCATTTTTATGCCCTTGTTTGGAAGAGGATACTTCGATAGGAGACATCTCGCTTATATCAACAATGATCTACAGGCATTGTCAGTTTATCGCAATGGGAATGTGAATGGAGAAAATAATTTGTTTTCTTTTGAGGAAAGACATTTAATTAATATGCCGGGATTCATGGATGATGATGTGAGATATCGTGTATGAAAACATAATATAAAAAATTAAATGCCTTGGGGCGTTTGAAAATTGGAGGTCTTCCGACCAAAAAAATGAATCTTTTTTTTGGATTTTTTTTGTTGGAAAATGCAAAATTAAAAAATCCGAACATATTAAGAAAATACCCATAAGAAATTTTAATCTCGAGAGTTTATAAGGGAAAAAAAACGAAGTGAAAATTTAAGACTGTACTCATACAGGATCATTTCTATAGTTATTACTTATTATTTGCACTAGCAAATATGACAATAACTCAATCTAGGATGATTATAAGAACACTCTTACTCGTAAATGCGATATCAAAATCATGGCTTTCTTTTCGGCTAATCACCGGGGGAGATCTGTGCATTTTACGACGACCGTCCATTGCCAATTAAAGCTCGGGAATTTATTCCCTTGCATTGGTGGTGTGAGAGTAGGAGTGCTTATGACTAGATTCCCAAAACAACTTTTTCATTTTAACCAAAATAAAGAATTTTTTTCAAAGAAAAACATTTTTTTTTTTCAAGGCAAATTCTTTTTTTTTCAAAGACAATTTTTTTTTTCAAAGACAAATTTTTTTTCTGTCACAAAAAACAACAAAGTTTTCACAAAACAAAGCAATTGTTTTCACAAAAGAGTATTTTAAAAAAAAATATCTCAAAAAAAAAGGCGAAAAAATGCTGAAATACAAAAAAATGACTATTAAAGAAAAAATGAAAATAAATTCTTGAATTTTTTAAAGATATTTATAATTATCAAGGATTTTGATTTGGAAAAAATTTTTAAATCTTCTTCATATAACTCCAGAAACAGAACATCACAGACCCCGTGAAAAACTAGAATGGCAGAAAAGAAAATTCTTAAACCAACCACCAACCAACTGCAGATTTCCAATAAAAAAGATGTGAAGTTTTTCACGTTTTTAGCCAAAATCTTCCTCTCAGAATTTCCCACTGTAGAGTTGCATTCCCTGGGAGAAGCCATTTCCTCAGCTGTGAGAGTGGCTGAGAATTTGGAGCGATTTGGCTATGCGAAAATTATCAAAATTGACCAATTTACTTACACTTTCGAAGAAAGCAAGGAAGAAAGAAGAGGGAAAAAAGTGAAAATGGTCGTGACTTTGGAGAAGTCACAGAAATTCCATGAGTTGACTAGCAATCTCAAGAAATAACCGAGTTCTTTTGGGGATATTTTAATATTTTGAACGAGAAATTTAGGGAAAGATTTTCAATGATTTGAATAAATAATATTTTTTTTTTTTTTTCCATTTTTTTTTAGGGATAATGCACAAAGAAAAACAAATGCTGCATTTCATTTTATAAAAATTAACCTTAATTTAAATTTAACCCATTAATTCTTGCTGAAATAGATTGTTTTTAGCTAAAATATGGTAAAATGTAAAATGAAAAACAAAGAAATTATTAATGATTTATAAACTGGTTCTTTAGAAAATGGCTGTTTTTCTCTGATTTTTTTTTATTAACAAAAATATAGCATTAATGGATTGATTATTCAGGGATTGTCTGCATCATTTCTTTGTCTTGTCCATATCCTCTGGTACTTCCTTTTTTGTTTGTATGACTGTTTAGTTTGGTTCTTCGAAACTCGAAGGTCCTGAATGACTTCCTGAATTTGTTTGGGACTCTGTGCTATTATTTTAACCAAAATAAAAAAATTCCAACTTGTCCACTCTTCTAACATAAAATCTATAAGGATGACCTAAATGAAACCGATCATGAGAAGCGGCAGGAATGATTTGCCCATTAGATTCCGAGACATAATTCATGAATTCATACTTTCTAGATAAAAGAACGCAATGTCGGTAGGCTGGTTCGAGAAGTTTCTCCACTATTAAATTGGTCGTCTCATAAGGAGTGGTTGCTAAAGGAACCTCGAGTGAAAAAAATAACTGAGGCTCACTTTCTTTATATATATTTATTTCGATGAAAGTTGGGTCCACCATTTTTAACTATTTTAATTTAAATTATGTTTTCGGCTGATTTTATAGCTTTTATAATTTATCAAACAATAACAAGTGAATATAAATTTGAATTCGGAAAAGGAAGCGATTCTCTTAATAAAGCTTCATTCTTTTTCTTACAATAAAAACAACAACAAAAAAAGTGTCTATTTTTCTCATTGCGAAAATATAAATCAAAGACATTTGTTAATTTATAAAATTAACGTTAAAATTTATTAATTGATAAGACTCACGCATAGTTTCTAATAATGTCTGAAACGAAGTATTCTATATAAAATCATCAATCCTCTTATATAATAAAAGCTCCATTTCTCAAAAATCAAAAATATCAACAAAATCCGCAAAAAGCTTCCTGAATGAAAAATATGGCTCCCAATTAAAGAAATTCGATTACTTTGATATAGACATTGAGCCCTATAAGAGGCAGGAGATCCAAGCAATTATCAAGGATAATTTGGAGATGAGAGCCGCAGCAAAGGCACGATCTCCGATTTTTCAACATAGCGATCCCATTTGTCAAGGGGTTCTCAATACTAATCAAACTGAGGTAAAAATTGCAAAGAATTATAAGAAGAAAAAATATTTTTAAAGGTATTCAAACCAACTGTCAAGAAAACGAATCTCAGTTATAAAACTACATTTACACTCACAGTTTTTATTAAATGTTTAAAAATGTTGATTTTTGTTGATATATTAGGACAAAGCTGGTGATAATCCCAATGAATATCAATGGAAACCAAGCCTGAAGTAATTTCTCTTATCAATATAAGACCTTTTTTTTAATGATTGATCATTTAGAAAAATATATGTGGCTTCTGAATTAGATAAAGACCCCCAGGCTAAACGAGAGTTGAGGCCTGTGATTCTCGATGAAAAATACCATCGTAACCCCATAATATAACCCAGCTTAATTTTTTCTAAATCAATAACAAAATCATTATAAATATTATTTTTCATTTTCTGTTTAAATTTAAAACCCTTTCCCTTTTACCCTCAAAATTTCCTTTCACATGACAACAACATTTCGATCCATCAACATTGGGTTAAACTACTCAAGTATCTGATATACTCCCCCCCCCTTTTATCTTATAAATTTTTGAAATGACTCTCGCAGAAATCAGAAACTCCAGGAAAGAAAACAAATCCCTCATGGACCCCCATCAAGACCTCAACAAAGTCCCCTCAGGGTCAAATTTAAACGATCTCCAGCAAGAACTTTCCACTGATTCCGTGGGTAAATTACAAGTTTTGGAAGCAACAATGAATCAAGAAAATTTGAATTATGTGAACAATTTAATAAAAGAAACAGAAAAACAGTCCCAAACTAGGCCCAAATCAATAAGTTCGAAACCCTCCCCCCCACCAGTCAAAAAAAGCAACCCACCAGTGAAAGTGAATATAAATTTGAATTCGGAAAACGGAAATGACTCCGAGCCGAAATCGCAGAAGCTGTTCGACAATTTCTTCAGATTCAAAAATTCACAAGACAATTTAATAAATGAAAGCTCAGAAAACCAAAAACACACGTTCTCAGGGGAAAAATGCCCCAATGATAACAAACAGAAGAAAAACGCAACTGAATCCAATTCTTCGAAGGAAACCCAAAACACCAAAATTATGAAACATAGCAATGAGTTCCTGAAATCAATTGATGAATATCTGATGTCTTTGAATATAAATGAGAAGGAATTGGGAACTGGGTGTTTTTCAATGGAGAACGAAAAAAAGAACCAAAAGGAAGTTTCAAAGGAGATGACTGCATTGAAAAACGAAAATAAAGGCTTAAAGATGAAGCTGGAGAAATATGAATTGAAGATGAAGGAGAATTCGAATGCCAAGAGGGTCTTCCTGCAGGAATATAATATGCTCAAGATGAAAGAGGAGGAAAACAATAATTTGGTGAAATTCTTGCAACAGGAAATCTTGAAAATGAAAAATCATATTGAGAATTTGAAATTCAAATTGAAAGTCACGCAGGAATCTTTGGTGAAAGAGAAAATCGAGGCTGAAAATAGCATGATAGCTTTAAAGAGAGTGCTTTTTAAGTAATTTTTGTGAAAATATAATTAATTTTCTTGGATAAAAGCAATATTAATGAATCGAGAATGGAGGATAAAATTAAAAGGATGTTTACAAAAAGCAGAGGGAAGGATGATTTTGATTATCTGAATACTTTCGACCCATCGAAGAATCAGTATTAAAAAAAATTAACGAGCCATAGAATAAAATTAATATTTTAAAAAGAGATCAATCGAAGGCTTACAATTTCCAACAACCGACCATTCCTAATGAAACTAATGAAAGTTTTGTAAGTCGTTTTATTAGTAAATAAATAAAAATTTCGGAAAAAGATTGGCAAAAGCATTGAAAGCAACATAAAGTCATCTTATTCACAGGAAAGTTTTGATGATTTCAACCTTTATAAAATCAACCAACAATCCAAGAAAAATCAATATGAATTAGAAAAAAAAAGGAAGTCAATGCATTCAAGAGTAAATTTTTCATAAAATTCCTTAATTACCACATTTATTAAGTATGAGTATATCCCTGAAAACACATTTTTGGGAATTAATCAAGACCTTTCTTTTAATAAGTATACTTTTTTAAATATTTTATTAAAAATTTTTGTATTAGATTAAAGCAAAATAAAGCAATTCCGCAAAAATTGAAACATTCACATGGAAAAGCAGAGAAATACCCACCTACTTTTTATAATGATTCGCAATTCGATGAAATGTCCTCTTTTAATGATATACAAGCAAATTCATTATCAATGCAAAATGATTGAAAAGAAGGAGAAATTTTGTGAAAATATTTTAATAATTTAATTATATAATAAAATTGTAAAATTTAAACTTCGAAAATACAATTGGAAAATTGGAAAACTTAGTTCATGAAAAATCTCTAAAATTCTTTAAAACAAAACAATTAAAAAAAAATAATATTGTTTTTTGTAAAAAACAATTATTTATTAAAAAAGAAAATGCTCAAATAATAAATACAAAACAAATTGTTTAAATAATATTAATGAATCTTAATTTTAAAAAAGTTCCTATTAAGTTAGGTCCTTCAGACCCCTTTCCTAAAAGTTATAGTCAAGAAACAACTGTAGCTGAAGTTTTTACAGATATCTACGAAAAATACTATTCCGTGTTGGGGAATAACAGAGATTTTCTTTCAGTTGTTAAAATGAAAACGAACGAAAAACCTCCAAAGTTTTACAAATTGTCTGAAAATTCAACTAAAACCATCCAACAAGTATTCAACAACTTTCATGTGGAGTCCTTTTTATTTCCTGCTCCCAGTGGTAATTTTTGAAAAATACATTATATTTTTTTCTCAAAATTTTAGTTCATATTCTAGTCAAAATTGAAGAAGAAGAGGAAGAAAAAGCAGGGTTTAACAAGATCCAAACAATTTGCTCCAAAACCTTTATTGAGATGTTAAAGACGTTCAAGATACTGTAGGCCCACCTGATTTATTACAGAAAAGAAAAAATGACATTGAGATAACAGTTGGCGCAAATCTCTATTCCTTCCATCACCTAAAGTCAAAGCATCTTTATGAATTAATTGATAATAACATTGATACTATAGAAGTAAACATTCGGAAGAAGCCTTGTATTTGTATATTCCTTTTACAATAGTTTAATTTACTGAGACAGCACCTTCTGGACATGCTTTCTTGCGATATTCTTTCTCTTATGTTGTGGCGGGCTTCTGGTCTCATTGGCTTTCCTCATCTTCTTTGCGTGCAAAAGAGAAATTAATTTAGGTTCTATCATTGGAGGAGGCATCAGTCTCTTGGCAGTGTTTTGCACATTTTGTTTTGCTCCCAAGGGATTTCTATGGTATTTAAAGGATGAAATGTATACGAAATGTAAATGGAAAAAAAAAATTAAATTAGAAAATTTTCCATTTTAAATATTTTCAAGTTTTTTTTTTTTTTTTTTATTTATATCTCTGTTTCATTTTTGTTCAATTTTTTATTATATGTATAAAAATATTAATATATATTTTTTCCTAAACAAATTATTAATATTTTGCTTATTTTTAAATTCGCTTAGACATTTTGATAGTGAAGAAGAAGACGAGAAAAGAGATCAAGTCAATACAAATTTTATGAAATCCAAGGCCAAAACCAAAAAAACTGTTGAAAAGCCCATAAATTTACGAAGATCAACAGCTCGTAACATTCCCAACGCGAACATTATCCTGAAAGAAGAAATCAATAAGAATCTTCAGGTTTATTTCGGCCATGAAAATTGGAATTTAGTTTTGAATATGATGCTTGGTGTTTGGGCGATCTTCTCTTTGAAAAACGGAGAAGAAGATATAGAAAAGGAATTCAAATCCCTTTGAACACAATTTAATGAAGGTGCGGTTTCTGGCCTTGATTATAAGAAGGCTTGCACTTTCCATGATTATTCGACATTGGTTTTTGAGAGGATTAGATTGAAATTTCAAATCACTAATGATATTTATTTGAGATCGATAGGACCTGAGTTTCTAGTGGTAAGGAAAATAAATATATATAATATAGTTTATATGTTGATTTTTTAAAGGGAAGCATAATTATGGGAAATTTGGTCTCTTTAACAGAATTGATTAGCAGTGGGAAAAGCGGCAGTTTCTTTTATTTTACAGGAGATTGTAACATTTTAATTATTTTTTACATAAATTATCATTAAAATAATTTAAAAAAGCGAAATTTTTGTTGAAAACGATATCAAAAGCTGAATTTTTCTTTTTGAGG
>Ga0302186_10001588_pt1 | contig 18614 bp, 12 predicted proteins | sample II_Bog_E1_2_FD_198782 | JGI IMG/M metagenome (GOLD analysis project Ga0302186, IMG submission 198782) | Peat permafrost microbial communities from Stordalen Mire near Abisko, Sweden - II_Bog_E1_1 | ecosystem: Environmental > Terrestrial > Soil > Wetlands > Peat | place: Sweden: Abisko...
ACCCCAACCCCAACCCCAACCCCAACCCCATAATTTTCCCATAAAATATGAAAGCATGCTTACATATAAAACAACAACAGTCATTCCCGTCAAATAAATCATTTTTTCCGTAATTCTCACCTTCCATTTTTTATGCTTCTGTAAGATCAATAATAAATCTAATAAAATAATTAACCAATTATAAAAAATCTAACCTCCAATTAATTCTTAATTCGTTTCTATTAGATTAGTAATTTACACACCTATTAATATCCTACCCACAACAATCCAAAGAAATTCTTTTCTTATTTTCGACTTTCCTCACTTTGGTCTTTTTTCCATTATTAAATAACGATTGAACATTAATTCTGACTGTCTGAGTATAGGAGTCAAAGCCCTGCCTTGTCAATGCTTATAATATTAACTAATCTGCAATATGGAACCGGAGGAACAAATCAAATATTCCAGCAAATTTTCAGTAGAATCCAAAAGGTCGAATGTCTCTAGCTGCCGCTCACTGTAACGTCCAAGTTGGAGCTCCCGAGACCATTCGATAAATAAAAATAGAAGTCTCATCTAGTAAACCTATGCTAATGTAGAGTGATGAGCCTATAAGGATCAAAAAAGTCAGATCTTTATGAAAAGATTTTGGCTGAGGATAACCGTATTCCCTATGAAAAATAAAAGCCAAAACCCTCGGGAAGTGGATTCAATCCTTTTAAAACTTGTTTCAAAGTTGATAAGGCATCTGATAAACGCTTATCATATGAGGAGGGATAAGACATCGGCCATATTTGTTTATGCTATCTATCCTGTAAAAAGCAAGACTGCCCCTGCTATGGTGCTCCCAATGAAGACTGCATAATTGATTTTTGCTGTAAAGAGTGCATTGAAATAAAGAAGAAGATGAGAGCAGTCCCTGAGCCTGATAATGAAATCGATATTAAATTGTCCTGCACATGTAAAAAAACCAAATGCAATAAAAAATATTGCACATGCTTTGCAGCAGGCCTGAAATGTGGAAGGGATTGCAGTTGCGAAGACTGTGTCAACTGTGATCGCCCAATTTCCATGGAAATCGAACCCATGTGCATTGTGGATGAAGAGATTGTAAAGATGGAGATGCCTGAGAGTATGGACTTCGAACCTTTTGAATTTAGATACTCAAATAGTTGATTATTCATAATTCATCACTTTAGAATGTTTCAGGCGAAATGCCTCATTTTCCTTAGAGTTTATCACCTATTTAGAATTGATTCGATAGGCAGTGCAAATTAATATCATTGCTCATATTCATTCAAATGTTCAAATTTATCACTCTTTAAAAAATATTTTAGATCAGTTTAGTCAACATAAATTGACATGTAATTTTTATGGATGCTAAGGCGAAAGATCCGAACGATTATTGATCAATTGCTATTGTTTATCAACATTATTAAAAAATTCAGTAAACAAATATCATTCTTAGAAATTACTCCTAAATACAAGAAGATGATTAAGAATTAGCTTGCTTTTCTTGAGTCCATAATTAGCTTGCTAAGTTATTGTATTTATTCAACTCAAAGCAAATGAAGAAGCATTGATATTAAATTTATGATTATTAAGATCTCACAAAATATTTTAGACCGATAAGACTGATTCTTTAGCATTTTTAATGGAATTATGAGGCATGTAATTTTTAAAATAACCAACAGCAAAATAAAATTTATCGATAAAATAAAATGCACTTTTATTTTATCAATAAAACTAACATCATCATAATTCTATAGATATAAATGGCTAAAAGAACTAGCACCATTAGAGCTACCCTCAAGGATGCCAAGAAAATTTTGAGCAAGAACAAAAAAGCTAGAACTTCCACCATTGATCAAACCATTGCCGCTTCTGCTACAGGCCTGAAGACTAAAAAGAAAGCCACCAAGACTAGAACTATGGCTGAAACTCTCAAGGCTGCTTCAGCTGCTCCAAAGGTTAAAAAATTGTCCAAAAAACAAGTTGCTAAGAAGGGAAAGAAAGTTATCAAGGCAAAGAAAGGCAAGAAATCCAAATGATTTTGACACCTCTATTATCTAAAATTTTTGTTTTCCAAAAATACTACTTTTTAGAGGCTCACATAAAAATCATTCGGGCCTTTATATTCTTAAAATCATTCCTTCTTCCATAACGAAAAACTATGTCAATCTCTATATCTGGGATTTTACTAAAACATGAAGAAATTATAAAAGATATATTTTTAAGAAAGACAATGAGGTACGGAACTAATATTGATAGCATTGATGATCTAACATACCTGAATTAACTCATAATTTATTAATTATTTGTTATCATTCATTTTTTAGAACTTATAAGCTTTAATTTATTAGATTGACTTTCTCATCGAAAATCATTTAGTCCAATTACTGATCAGGATAAAATCAAAGGAAATTAACTTCAATTTTTTATTTTCGCAATATTTCTTAATTTAACGAAATTATGAGAATACTTTCTCTTCAATAGAACGAATCTTGGGTCGATCGTCAAGATTAAATACTCAATCATACTCCAACTATTAATCCTTTCTTTCCTTAGAAATGGATAACACCTTTAAGTTTACATTCAAATTCCTTATCAATATTCGTAAATTATTCCCCATGTAGCCTTGATTAGTTCGATTAAGATATCATTAATTATTAATAAACAGAAGAGGAGGAAATGCTTTTCGATTTTCTATTGCCTGGAAGAACCAAAAAATATCAGATGTTCAGCCCAGGAATTCCATATTCTTAAGTAATTAAAGATTCAATTATTGGTAATATATTTTTTATGAAGAATACCGACATAGACAGCAAATATAACTAAAATCTCTTTCATCTATCTTTTAAAATCCTTTAAATTCAAATGATTCTTGAAATTAATTGTATTCTTATTTTGTGAATTTCTTATTGAAAAATCATTACTTTGAAGAAAGAAGAATAGAAAACATATTTGATTGTAAAAGAGCTTTATCAAGACTAATGCATAAAAATTTTGATTAAATTATTATAGAATTATATTTGTAGCAAATGAGATTCAAAATTAACTCTCCTTTAGCCAATTTCAAAACCTCTACAAATGATTATGATTAAATTGAATTGCCCATTCACTAGAGATCCTATGAGATGAATTAATCCACCAACAATATGAGGAATTTGTTAGCTAATATCCGTGATCTTATTGACAGTTAGAATGAAGAGGACGAGAGAGTGGTTGTCTTTATCGGGAGAGGCGAGCAGTAAGGAAGTTTGGTGATGAATATCGGCAAACACAAGAAGAAAAATATAAAGAACAGTGAATTATCGTTTAAAAATCAACTCAAATGTTCTTTAATAAGTACAAAATAACCTATTAAGAATACCAATAAAAGCAAAATAAAGTGATTTAGCAGTATAATAAAAATCTCATCTCTTCAAAATACAAAAAAATATATTAATAGTCTATATTACACATCAGGAAAAATTCGATTCCCTCGTTGTTAGCGTCAATAATGAAGAAATCAATTGAATCCAAAATTTAACATTAGCCCATCAAGATTCAATCTTGTCTTGAATTCAACGAGTATTCTCAATAAACAAACTAAAATAATGAGAATAGCTGTTCTCAAAAATAAAAAATGCTTACTCCAAACTGCATCTCAAAAATTTGACAATTTGATTTATAAATCAACTTTAAATTGTTTATTTCTTACTACGATAGGGCTGATTATAATCTAGTTGAATTTTTTAAAGTTATGTCTTGATAAAGATCCTATATCAGTCAGTAATAGTATTTCAAATTATTGCAAATCTTATATTGAGGGATTTAATTGACTAATATGTATCAAGCCAGGCTTGGGAAATCTTCGGTGTTGATAATTTTTCCCTTGGGACCTTTGCTCTTCGTATTTTTATCATCTTTATTGCTAATATTTTTATCAATATATTTTCGATCTTAAGCAAATTTCCTCTCAACTTTATCATTAGGATGGCTGAGGTAATACTCCAACTTATCTTCAAGTTATTTTAGCACTTTATCAAGCTCTTCAATATTCGTAGGGGGTAGAATCTTTACAATATCAAAAGAACTTGCCACAATGTAGGTATGAGAAAATTTATTTGAACCAATAATTTCTTATGATTTTGGGAGTTATTTTTTCTTTGTATACCCTTTTGTAGTCTCTTCCTCATCTTTTTTAATCTTTTTGGATTGAATTACTTGAATTCCCTTTTCCTTAGCCCAGTCACCTTTTCGAAGTTATTAGTTAATATCGACCTCTTTTTTAATGCTGCTGCTGTTTTGACTAGCATTATTGGGGTAAAGACTCTTACAATAGTCTACCAAAAATGAGCAAATGTCAATTTATTTTTGATTTTGATTGTATTTCCTTTTTTCTTCAGGCTTTTTCTCCTCTTTGATCTCTTATTTTTTGTCATTTTTTTAATCTGGCTTTTTTTACTCTTTTTTATCTCCTCCACTTACCTTTTCTCTCAATTTTTGTTTTTTCCTTTAGGCCTTCTCTATTTACCAATCTTCTCGTTTTTGCTCTTGAACATTTGTGGCCCAGTTAATCCAACTGATCTTTTATTGTTCATAGGAATACTAATAAATTTTTTATTCAAAATCCTTTTCCACTTTAACAATTTGTTACCGGAGTCGATATATTTATTCCTTTAGAGCCTTGCTTTCATCATAAATCTTTTTAACTTCTGTGTTTTCAGATTATTAATGAGCAATTTTTTTAATTTCCTACAAAAAAGAAGTATTATCTTATCTAATGCATTCAATTTTAAATTGAGCATCTTCTTTGGAATTGTAGAGGTTAGCCCTTTCAGCCTTGAGTTTTTATGAAGTTATTCTGAGATTTTATAAATCAAGCTCTAAATCACTCAGCCTATCTTTAAGATGAGCATTTGATTGTTCATCTTAGACAATATTCCGATTTGTATCAAGTTTTAGTCTTCCAATTCTAATCAATTCACTATTTAATTCAGCTTCTTATTTCTTAGAGAGAGACCTTGTTGACATTTAATATTCTATTCCTTTCATTTTTTTATCTAATTCACTTACTGTCATTTCCTATACTTTTTTATATGTTTTTTTATGGCCTTTATTTTGATATTTGATATCTTTGATTTACCTTATGGTGTAATCAATTTGATCTTCATTCTTTGATAACCGAGATTTAATTTTGTGAATTTGACTCTCAAAAAATTATAAATCACTGCTTAAAACCTCTACGCATTTTTTGGCAAGCTCCATCTTTTTTTTGTATTCATTAATGTCATCATCATAGCTTTGACTTAATTTATTCCTTTAGTCTTTCTTTATTCTCCTCTCCTCTTTTAGGGATTTTATTTTTTATTGAATTTAGTCGATCTTTTTTTCTTTGAGTGTTTCATCTGGCTTGTGCCTTGGCTTTTCTGGAATGGCAGGTATTTCAGTTTTGTAGTTGATAAAATCTTAGTTATATTCAAAACCAAACTTTCCCTTCCTCTCTTCATTCTTAGTTTTATAACCGCCTTTTTTCTCAGTGTATCTACTCATATATGGTTCAACTAATATATCTAATAATATTAAATTAGTTGAAGAGCTATTATATTTATTTTCAATTCAGCATTCAAAATAAAATATTAATCTTTTTCAGTCAGTCTGTCTTCACTGAAGTCATATCCCAATTCAATAAGATAACTAACTGCTAAATACAAAATTTTAGAAAAAAATAAGTATATATGAATCTTAATTTTATGATGTAAAATTGATCGTTTGCCCCTTTGATCGACAGTCTATAAAATCCTTTAGTGATTTTAATATGATGAAGATGCCTGCAATAATCTTCTAAAGCTTCTACTAATGATAGTGATAAATAAGGCAGAAGCCGATCAATAAAAAGTAGAATTTAATCACTTAAATGCAAATGGTATCAACCCAAAAGATAAATTTCATTCAATTTTGATGAGCAAATTTCAAAAATGTTACATTCACTATGTTTTGATTTCATTTTTTTCATTTTGTTTATTAATGCCATCATCAAAAAATAAATAAAAATAGAGTAAAAACAAATATTAGCACATTAAAATCATTAGAAACGACTAAATAACTCTGCCCAAAAAGAGAAGAATAAACATCATTAATATAAAATCAATCTCGTGAAATGTAATAAACAAAATTCATAAATTTGTGCTTATGATAACCATATCCTTAAAAGGAAATTAAGTAGCTGATATTATTCCCATCCGAATTATAAAATTAACAAATGTTAAATAAAACAATTTCTATAACTATTTTTTAACTATTGCAAATTTTATTGTAGCTCACAATTTTTTTGAAAAAGAATAATTTTGTAGTAAGTGTTATAAATTCTGTTATTCAGTAAAGAAATAAATTATAGTCTGATTTTTATCAATTGTTTAATTTTAGATTAACATAAAAATATAAATTGCTAAGGCTCAATATGGCTTAAAGTGAGAACCAATTTCATATCTCGTCTTATTACAATATCTACAAAGTGCCTCTCTCCCTCGACCAGCAAAAAGTGTTAGCTTCTCTATTACCCAAAAATTATTCTTTCCAGCCATATAAATGTACAAGATCTATTGACTAGTAATCATTGCGCTCAGAGCCTATTAAAGCAAACAAAAGTATAAAAATTTGAAATATAGAAAAGCTCAATAAATAGCAAAAGGATCCTGATTATGCAGTGAATTTCACATGTGCACCAAAAGAACCTTCAGTGGCCAAGATTGAAAGCTCACAAACGATACCTGGCGGTGAACCTTTCTTAGAATGTTATTTAATATTGAAAAAGCTGAAGAAAAGTGTCTATTCATGGCCATTCAAAATCCCTGTTGATCCAAAGGCCTTGGGAATTCCTGAATATTTAAATGTAATTCTTTAGCCAATGGATCTAAAAACAATTGAAGATAACTTAAGAAAGGAGGCATATAAACATCCTTCATAGTTCCATCGAGACGTTTATAAGATATTGATGAACAGTTATAAGTTTAATCAAAAAAATTCATAAGTTTTTGCAACTACATCTGAATTTTAAGAAGAATATTTGAGGATAGTAAAATAAGCTAAAGAAGGAAAATTAGTGTTCGTTGATAAAAAGGGAATAAAGATGGAAAATATATTTTCTGACTAACTTCCCATCTTGTCAAAGGATAGGCAAAGCTCAGCTTAAAATAAACCAAGGACGTATATCAAAAGAGGGAAATTATAAAAAATGGTAGATTAACAATAGAAAAATGAATAAATGTTTTAAATGTATCTTGGAAATTAAGTTGAAGTTGAGAAAGAAATTGAAAAAGAGAAGGAGAAAGGAAAGGGAAAGGGAAAAGAGAGAGATCAAGAGAAAGAAAAAGAAAAAATCAAAGAAAATGAGAAAGAAAAGGATAAGGAAAAGGTGAAGATTTAATAAATATTCAAGGAGAAGTAAAAAGGAGAAAAAAAATAGAAGAAATAAAAAAAAATTGAAAAAATTGAAAAAGTAAACAAAGTTGACAAAATCTAAAAATCTGATAATATTGATAAAGCAGAAAAAAATGAAAAAGGAATCAAACTATAAATTGAAAAGAAAGAAAGGAGCTAAAAGAACATGAAAATATAGAAAATATAGAAAATATAAAAAATATAGAAAATATAGAAAATATAGAAAATATAGAAAATATAGAAAATATAGAAAATATAAAAAGTGTAAAGAGTAAAACAATAAAAATAAATTGTCAAAGTAGAAGTCTCCCCGCCATTTGAAATTTTTGAAGAGTATTGCTAAAAACAAGAGTAAAATGTTTCGTTTTCTGATATTTTAGACGGAAATTACTTCAAGTAAAGCCGGTAGGCAAAATAATCCAAATAATAGTTTTCAATATCAAATGAGCCTTTAAAAAAGACTAAGTAGCGTCAATTGACAGCAGAAAATAAAATACGTCGGATAAAAGACAAAAATGAAATATAAAATTTAAAATAAATACGGTAGTTAAAAGAAGTGACTCTTGTTGAAAATTAAAAGAATATGGCTTTCAACCAAATTCAAAAAAAACTGACTGACCTTTTAAAAAAATTAAATGATTTCCAAATACCGAAAACGAAAAATAAATTGCCGACCAAAGCAACAGAAGGGTTTGAACACCCAAATTTCAATAATTTTACGAGTATCACTGCTTCAGAAAAGAAAAAACTTTCTGAAAGAATATCGCTTCTTTCATGCATGGACTTGAAATACGTAGTTGAAATATGCTTTCGAAATAAACGTAATAAAATCAGAGATGATGAGGGTGTATATGAAATAGACCTATAAAAGATTGACCCAAAAACATTAAAATAACTGAGCAATTTCGTTGCCATGAGAACAAAATGGGTGCGAAAGGTCGCCAAATCTAAAGATTAAATTTCAAAGATGAGTCCGGCAGAAATTGTAGAGGAGGAAATTCAAAATTAGCCCTTGTTTTTTTAGGAAAATAATTATATTGAAGAAGAAGAGAATCTCCCCAATATTCATGAATAACATCAAAATAGATTACTATAAAATGACAGAGAAATCATTATCTAACAATAAGACTTTCATGACCATTCGTATGACAGAGGCTTCGAATATTCTCCCCGATAAATGATAGAAGTTGATGTAAACAACAGTGATGAGCAATCCTATCAACCCGACGACGATGATGGAAATTAATTCAGATTTTGACGAATTCCCAAATGATTAATTAAATTATAATCCAGTGAAGACGTATTCTATTAAATATTCAGTTTATTTCCAACTATGCTTTTGAAGTATAGCAAAACCAGCTGTAAATAAATTGACATCAATCGACATTTGTTAATAATCAGCATTATTTATCAATAAAAATGTTTAAGAGTTCTACAATATATGAAGTCGGAGCGGAGAAATAGGAAAGCGAGGGATTTTCAGTTCTCAGTGAAGAATTTTTTTAAGAGTTGCATCAAAGCGAAATGCGCTATGTGCGGCTCAAGCATTGTAAAAATAGTAAGCTCATTTAAAAGGAATTAATGGAGGTCATCTTAAAATTAGTAGGCGACTATACTGATTGTATCGACTATTTTGGATCAATTTAAGAAAATGTGGTAGTCTATTACCAGGCTAAGATTAAAGATGTCAGTAAATATTATGAATATTTCAAAACCATCAGCAACAGCAATTCCAACACTGCCTCCAAACTATCTCCTGAGGTTGAGACTATCAAAGATTTAGGATCAATATCAGAACAAACAAACACCTAATTTTTGCCACAATAATAAAGATAACTCAGTAGTGTCGGCAAAGAAGCCTTGCAACAAAATCTGATGGCCTGTTTGCACAATCAGGACATCAACACCCACATTAAAGAAAAAATGAAAATAGCATAAAAAATCGATAATACAATTGCCAACAGTATCAAAGAGCAATAATAGCTTCTATCTCATCGAAAAAGCAAAAGAAAAATCAATAAAAAAAGGATATCAAAATCATTCTCATAGAACACACTTTTTCAATCAGATTTCATCAAATCCGCATAGAGCACAATTGGAATGAATTAAAGTCAATAAATGATCTTTATTGACATGGATGAACTTGAATCTGACATTAATGATAATATTTCAAGATAAAAAAATTCACTCCAGCATGAAGTTCAGAATAAAACAGAGAAAAGGAGCAACCTTATCATGGCGTAATTTAATTAGATTTAAGAATGATGCTATTAATGATATATATAGCATATTAATATTACACTATCATTATAACAGTTCTTTATGAATAAAAAACGAGGCATCGTCATTTCCACCACTGATAACACCAAATTTATCACCAAATCCAAATCAGACAGCAATAATCCTCTATCTAATCCACTTCATAATCGCTCACTCAATGATAATCGGGCCGATGTCGAAACAAGATTGGAGGCAATGCAACACTTGGAATGCGAGGAACTAGCTGAAAGCAACCTCCTCAGTGATGTGCCAGCGGGTATGATCAATTAAGCACACTATCTGCTTCAGCAGCCTGATTATGCCCCTCACCATGAGAATGATAAATGTGAGGAAAATGACTAATAAATAATTGAATCAATGCACAAAAAGAAGGAATTGCTTGAAATTCAAAGAAGACAATTAGAAAGGTTAAAAAACGAGCAAAAAAACAAAAATAGTCAGACGGCTATTGATAAGCAAAAAAAGCAAAAATAAACTAAATAAAAGCAGAATAATAGAAATGAACCTTACAAAGGCAAAACAACCCCCCATAAACAATGTAAAAATCCTTGTTTTAAAAAAAATGTCGACAAAACAGTCCATAAAAAAAACATTCCTCCGAGTGAAAATGTTATTAAAAAATAGATGAGTATGATAAATCTCAAGCCAAAGCCTCTGTAATTTAATGCCAATATCTTGGACAAAATGTACAAGCATTCTAGAAATCGAAGATAGGAAAATTAAATTCATGATTCATTATTATAAAAACTGTAACTGTTAAAACCCACTCTCACCGTTCGAAGTAGTGTTCACGATGATCTTATGGCAGGAGAAAATTTTAACTGCAAAAAGATGCCTTTTAGATTTCAAGGAATTTTGTGATTTCCTTGACATTTTATTTATTTTAATTCATGCAATGGTCAAATATGATAAATGTGTCACTCTTTTTAAAACTGACTAAACCCAATAATTATTAGAATTTTAATCTTTAAATTAAACTTAAATTATTAATTTTGCGCAATCAATAATTCATCAGTCAATGAGCAGATCTACACCAAGGAAGAAATACGATAAGACATTTGATGAAACCATGAATGATCTATACTTTTAAGAATATGACAAACACCTAGAAGAGGTCAACAAATTTTCAAATGCTCTCAATGCATTAGAAGAAACATATCATCCCAGTGAAGTCTTATGTAGAGATGAATAAAAGGAAGTAATTAAGGAATTCTTAATTAAAAGTATATAGTCCTATGGATCATCAGAAAGCTTGTGTAAGTCGTTAATAACTTAGATATTTCAGGAGTTCCAGGAATTGGTAAGACACTATGTGTGAAAGAAGTGGCAAAAAAGATATGCGAATAAAAAAGTGATTAGTGTAAATACATATACACAAACGCCCTAACTGTGAAGAATGCCATTGATATCTTCAAATGCATATTTTATGAGATTACAAAGCACACTGAGGAGTCGAAAAGCGCCATGTATATACTCAGTAGACACTCAGTTATTTAGATGAATATTTTGAGAAGGGAACTTAACGATCCTACAAGTTTAATCCCAAAGATACGAAAAAGAAAAAGTTATTTTTTTATTTATATAGAGTACTAATTATCGATGAAATCGACTATTTGAAAACACAAAACGAAGAGGTGCTTTATAATATCTTTGAATGGACTCAGAAAAAGAAAAGCAACTTGATCATTATTGCGATATCCAATACGATGGATTTTCCATAAACTTTAAGCCCCAAATTAAGTTCTCGTATGGGAAATCAACGCTTATCGTTCAAACCATATAATAGCAAACAGCTAGATGATATTCTCAAACAAAGAGTGGGTCCTTTGAATATTTTCGAAGATACAGCCATCATTTACCTCTGCAAAAAAATAGCTCAATGTTCTAGCGATGTAAGAAAATGTCTTTACATTTTACGTTAATCTATTAATGAATTTATGCTTAGAAGCTAAATAAAAAAAACAGACAGGAGAAAATAAATTTAAAATAAAAAAATAGGAGTTGAAATTTTAGCACATGTTCACGACACCATTTTAAGAGATAACTTCGTATGCTTGTTTCCATAATTTCCTAATGCCTATAAAATAGTGCTGTATTGTTTTGCAAAATACTTTCGATCTGAAACTCATACGTGTACTATGAGGCAACTCATCCATCTCTGCGGATCATTTGTCAAAAATCAATCTCAACTGAAGCCCGTAATTATGGATCTAAAAGACATGGCAATTATCAAGATCTCTTTTTATCCTCAAAAAACAGATTCGAGGATGAATCAACAGTTTTTAAATCTAAAGCAACTAAAGGAGGAACATTTTTCACTCCTCATTGATTATGAGAGAATTATTTACGCTTTGCAAAAATAAAATTTAGACAAAATTAACTTTAGAATTGACCTGAACTTTTGATCTGCATTGTATTATTATCGATACAAATATCTATTAAATTATTACATTTATAATATAGTTTATAACTTTAAATCTTTATATTTAAGTTAATTAAGTCATATAAGTTCGATATAGATCACTTGAACAAAAAGTTATTGATCATTTGAGTATTTAAAAAAGCGTTAACAAAGGGATCCTTTACTGTTTTTTTAATTTCAGCACTTATAACGTTCATTAGGTATGAATGCTCGTCCTTTTCACCACCCATACTCTCCAAATCTATTTTTTTCTTCATATTTTAAAGTATCACTTGCGAAGGTAACCTTTTAACTATCTAGTCGTTTATAAACTGATTAATTAATGATACAATTTTAAGGCCTTTTTCTTTCTACTCGGAATTGGCCAATATACAATACTCGGATGATTAAATCTAATATTTGGCTGATTTTTGCTATCTTTTCCTCGTTTTCTTGAGTTACTTAAACACTTCTTTGAGCTACTTCATATTTAACAGTTTCGTTGATTTATTATTTAGTATTTATTTTCGATCTTACTGGTACATTATTTATATTTTTTCAGGACTTAGAAAAACATAGGTATTGTCATAATTTTATAATATTTTTTTGTCCTATAAGGATTTTCGCTTCTTTAGCATACCATACACAACTGGAAAAGGAGCGTTGAGAAAATCTTCATCTTGACTTGGTATGATACTGACAATCGGAAATGAATATTTGAGTGGTTTTGTAAGTACATGACTAAACAAGTAAATTGTATAAGTCAGAATGTGAGAATTTTAGCAAATAAAGACTATTCGATCTTCGAGCATAAGAAGAGTAAACAAATCCAAAAAGGTTTCAAAAGTGAACATGCTCAGTACAGAATAGATCCATTCTCTTGTAAAATAAACTTTGGCATCATCCCAATATGTCATGAGTGTAATTTTCTGTTGATTAATAAGACGAAGTTCATACTACTTATTGAAGTTTAATTTTTTGTATTCCAGATCCTTGTAGCAGAGTTAAAATAATTAAATCATCCTTGTTATTTGAAATTTGCTATCAGTTTGTTTGATGGTCAGCTTAACATTCTCCTAATTATGCTTATATAGAGCAAGTCTCTACATCTTGACAATGTTTATTAAGTTTTTTAGAATTTACTCAAAAAAACTGAAAAATGGATAATAAGTCATAATGCAAAAAACTCTTTGGGTGATTCGTATTTATAGATCGCTGGTATTTTAATATCCTCCATTCATTGATTTGAGTGATTCTTTGTTAGAAGTTACGAACGCCTAATTTCCTTCGCTTTGAATCTTGAAATCATCTACACCCTATATTTAAGTGTTCGAGCCTTAAATTAAACCCAAAGAAATATTGAATTTATTTTTACCATTTTCGACCCAAGTATAGTCATTGACACCGATGCAAATACAAAACAGTCTGTGCTCAGGATTGACGTGATTTAATAGCTCATTGTGATGAAAGTGATCATCAAATTATGAATCGGGACATTCAAAATTTAATACAAAGCTTTTGAGATTAGTATAGCAGTAAGACATGAGCTATATGGTCTTGTCTTTTGCTTTATGAGTGATATATTTTTTAATAGTCATTCCTGATGGAAAAACCAGCTTAGAGGCTTGCATTTCAATGTCATTCTTTTCCTTCATTGAATACAATATTTCACCATCAAATTAATTTCCCATTTTTCCATCAATGATAGATTCGCAAATGATGCTCTCTTTGATTCCGAATATGCTGACATTTTCTATCATTCCAACGTGGCTTTTTTTAATTGGATTTGCTTAATGAATACTCGACATCATACTTGATTCAAGGCATTATCCGGAAGAAGCAAATTTAATGATTGATAACTTTTCAGAAAATCCCTTCAGCTCCTCGATTAAACTCCCATCATCTTTGTTACAATCTTTTTTCGAAGCTAAATTTGCAAAGCAAAAAGCACAGTAATTTTTTGTTTTGTTTTTTCCAGCTGTCTGAGCTAATTTTTTAAACCTAAGCTTTTCCAGTTACAGCTGATGTTCAAGTTATATTCTGCGTTCCCTTTCTTGATAATACAATTCCTTGAAATTGACGACTGATTCCATATTATCCATATTTATCTGCTCTTTATTTTACATTGTTAATATATAGAGAATCTTAAAAAGGATCTAATCCTTGAATGCTCTCAAATTTATTAAATTAGATAGCAATAAATCTCGCTATAATTAATTTGTTTGGTGAATTTAAATAGAAAGATGGGTCCAATCAGTCCATACGGTCCAAAGTAGTTTGGAAGACTTACTGAGGAAGATATCCTCAAAGAATCAGATCGCTTCATCAAATGTAAGCAATTACTTATTTAGAGCAGGATATTTGCGATCAAACTGAAAATAATTATTCGACCATTCGCTTGTTAATTGCCAAAATTAATATCTATGGGCAAAGACATCTTCTAGATCATATTAGGGTTGCCCAGACCAAGGAGAAAAAGTTAGAATATCTCAATGCCTGGCGAGGGCTTGACTTATAAAATCTAGATTTGGTACAATCATATTAATGATAGCTTTTTCAAAATCTAATTAGGAAAAAAATAATGAGAATTGATGATGAGCAAGTCTTCAAAAAGATAGAGTTCCATGACAAATATTCACTGATTGACAGAGAGCGGTCGAGATAAATTTACGAAAAGGGAGAGTCATTAATCAGATAAAGCAAAGGTACATCTCTTACGAATAAGTTGGGGTCATCATTTTTGTAGGGTGCTCAGCAACAAAAGGATAGTAGACATTTAACAAATAATTCTATACTGAAAATAAGGAAGACCAATCTTTGTTTTAAATTATCATGGCAAGACTTGAAGAAATTGGAGATGCTTATCATTTTCCTCCCACTTACGTCTTTTCCAACGATAACAACCTTAAAAAAATTCAATAGTTTATCAGCAACTATAAATATAAAGATAGGATACAGACCTGTAGGCAGAACACTCACCCCGTTCTCAATTTGAATGGTAATTTATGTCTCAGAAACAAGACTTCAGGAGAAGTGATATAATTGCCCAATGGCTCTGGAGATTTTTATCATACTTCGTTAAGAAATGTTAATATCCTTGACAAGTTGCGAATGGACAAGGTTGAATATGTGGCTTGTGTAGATTGCTAGAATATGTTATAAACAGTTATTGATCCTTATGTACTAGGTCTGCTTGATATAAATAAAAGCGAATACGACCTCATGTACAAATGCACATATCCATAAAATCAAAAGGAAAAGATCTTTCGACGAGTGGTCATGCAAAATGATGTGCCCAAAGCAGACACAGTGCAATCCTTAAATTGTTATATGAATTATAACAGTAAATATCGGGTTAAAAACAACGAAAGTGTTTATTCTAGCCCAGTTTGGATGAATAGTCTTATTTTTCAATTGGAAAATGTCAATGCTATTCTAAAGGATGGAAAAGCAGTATCAATTTTTCCTCAGATGGTCAACTATAAAATGAAATATATGACCTATTGGAGTCCAGTTGATTCAAGTGAGCACACTAATGAGGCATGCTATGTTTTTGAACGTGAAATTAGCGATCTTTTGATTAATAATCTTTTTAAGAGCAAGGCAATCATGGTGGAGCGGTAAGAGGAATATTTACCAGTCATAACAGAAAAGAAAGAATACAGTTGGAAACATGCCTACGAGGAATACAAGCTAAAGCAAGCCAAAACAAACAAGAGGCCGTTCTATGAAATATCTAAATAAAATATTGTGAACAATGAGATTAACGTATAAGCAAAGATAGGTTTAGATGATCATTGAATGCTTTTGAGCTTGTAAAATATAGATATTGAATCACATATAAATATGCTTTCAAACTATAATATTATAACTTTAAAATATTATTAAGTCATAGAACAATTAAAATGATCAAAATATGCCCCCATATCGTTTTTTTGTCGAGCAGCGATCAATTTATTTTGCGCAGTTAACTTTTTCAATATAGTTTTAGAGCTTGTTGAGATTAACGCAGTTGTTTTTGAAAAAAGAGCATAGATGAGACAAATTATTGTTTTCATTATCTTTGTTACTTTACCGAAGGGGTCTATTTTTGGAAGCAGTTCCTTCGTTGAACTAAAGTTTATATACTTCCTTTTCTAAAGGTTCTAATTGAATGCTGTCCTACAGTAAATTAGTTTCATTATTAACTTCCTCTCCCAGAAAATCAACCAATTGGCAATGGTTATTGACTGGCTCACTCTTTTCTTCAGTGATTATGTGCTTTGAATTTGATAAACTAATGCTATCAAATGCCAACTGACTCTCTTCAATCAATCTTCTTAATTAATCCTTCCTATCATTCGAAGTTATATAATTGTCAGTATTTATTCCAATGGAAATTAATGATGTCCTTTTATTATTAAACCAATTTTTAATCGATTATAGCTCTTACTTATAAGCATTTCTTTATTCTCGTAGGCGATAAATTTTATCCATCAGCAGACCAAGGATGTTTTTAAACTCACATATGCTTCCGCAAATGCAATTTATTCCTGAGGCCATCTCATCAATATTCTGTTGTTTATCCCCGATCAACTTCACCACTTTGCAATGTTGCTTTTCTAATATTTAATTATTTTTGACCCTACTTCTATCGTTGCTGGAATTTATGCTTATTTGCTTGGACAACCTACTATCTTTTATGAATTAATGGGGAACTAATCCTTTGTCTGTCCTTTTATGAGAATAAGGTGTAAAATTGTTGCTATCACCAAATCTAGACATTTCGTTGCTTTCGAAAAAATGATATAAATAAAATTCTACTGTTCAATTAAATTTTATTAATAATATTGATGTAGTATTTTCTCTCTCCAAATCATAATATATTTTTAACAATTCGAATCTTTTATCCATTATTGTTTTATTGTACTGGCTAAAAGTTATTAAATATATATTGTAGAGATCATTATTAATTGTCATCTATGGATTTGGATGTACCGTGAAGGAGAAAATTTATGATGATTTTTGCCATTGTCCATTAGCTCAATGGAAATTGGTGATAAAGTTCTGTAAATCAGATTATTGTGATGTGGAAGTGCTTGACCTTTGGAGATAGGAGAAAAAGTCGTTATTTTTTATCGAATAGGGCTTGGATTAAGTTTATTTTCGCGAGATTTATTTGGTGAGCCTTTTAAAATTAATTTGTCCTTCTCTTTTGAGCCTCCCTATAAAATAAATTTTGGCAGCCTCTATTTTAAAATTTTACTGCCCGCCTTACAAATTGGCATTTCTTCTACTTTAATTTAATTTTGGTGTTGGTGTACGGGGTTTATTATTGATCGACCTTTTATGCTTTGGGTTAAATTAAAATTGCTTTTGCCAATATCAAATAAGCTCTCTGGATTTGTTTCCTTACTTTTGATGGACTACTGAATGAAATAATTTTTTTCCTTTTGAACTTTACTGAGGGGGCTAAACTTAAGCGGACTCTCTCTTTTTGGGCTGTTTCTCATTGGAAAAGTCATCATTTTTTTCACTTGGTTTTGATGATTAATTTGAGTCAAAGCCTATGTATTTTGTCGAGATAAAGTTTTATCCGGTGTTAGTTTTGTCTAATTCTTCTTTCTATTGTGCAAAAAGGAAGGAGAGTGTCTTTGCTTTTTCATATATTACTCAACGTCAGATGCATTAGTAGTCTCCCTTTTAATTTCACCTAATCCAGGAGAAACGCATTTGCGATTTCCATTGTTTAAGAATATTGGACTTTTATTTTCAAGTCGTCCATAAGGAGATATGCTTTTAAGGTAGTTAGGTCGACTCACATTACTGGGAACCGTTTTAAATATACTTGGGTAGGGTCCAGGATCATCGTTATTTTTTACAGCACAGTCTCTTTCTCCAATTTCTCCATAAAGCAAATTTCTATAATCTTCTTTTGTCAAAAGATGGCTATCATGAACTACTTTTATAGCCTCAAAAGGTACTTTTTCCTCTACTCTTCCCCTAAATCGATTTAAAAAAGGATGGTTTAAAATCTATTGAATTGTCGGTCGTAAATTTGGATTTACCTTGAATATTTTTTAGAGAAGGTCAATCAAATTTTTGTCCTCATGCGGAAACAAATCTTTTAGTTCTTTATTCTTGCTAGTTTGGATTGCTTCTACAATTTTTAGAGAGGCTTCATTTCTTATAAAATGTAAATCTTAAAAGGATGGCTTTCCTGTAATCTAAAATATTTTTTAAAGCTGTGAGATTGTTGAATTACCTTGGAAAATGGGTCTTTGCAAAAACATCTCTGCTAATACGCACCCAAGACTCCATATGTCAATTCCTTTTCCATAAGTATTTGTAGACAATAAAACCTATGGAGCCCGATACCATCTTGTCGCCACGTTTTATGTCATTAAGAGCTGCTGGTTAGGGGAATCTTTTTTCAGAGAGCGAATGAGTCCAAAATCACACAACTTTACGTCACAAGTTTCATTGATCAAAACATTTGATGGTTTGATATCTCTATGAATAAGTTCTGCCGTATGCAAATAATTTAGAG
>Ga0302186_10001591_pt1 | contig 18595 bp, 18 predicted proteins | sample II_Bog_E1_2_FD_198782 | JGI IMG/M metagenome (GOLD analysis project Ga0302186, IMG submission 198782) | Peat permafrost microbial communities from Stordalen Mire near Abisko, Sweden - II_Bog_E1_1 | ecosystem: Environmental > Terrestrial > Soil > Wetlands > Peat | place: Sweden: Abisko...
TTTTCATACATAGAATTTGGATTCAAAGGTAATAAAAGAACGTTCTAAAGAATAGTAGTGCTTATAATAAGAATTTGAGCCCAAAAGATAAGTTCAATAATGAAATAGGAATAGTGATAGAAGAGGTGGAAGTAGATACTAATGACTTGAAAGACAATTGGCCTCCACTATCTTCCCAGATTTTAGTGGTAACCGATATGTTTGTTTGCGAATATAAATAATCGCATTCAGCAGTAAGATATACATTATTGCTGAAACGGTAACTAATTCCCAATCCTGCTTTAATTGCCAGAGATACATTGGAACCCGACGTAATGCTATCGGTTACTATAGAAGCTGTAGGAGTATACATACCGGGCCCAAGTAGCAGATTATAGGGGGTTGTTTGGTTATATGCAATGCTAGGTGCATTGCAAAATAATGGGCCCGCTAATACTTTTACAGTAAATGCAAACTTACCCAATGTTGGAGTATATGTCATTCCATATAATAGTGTTATAATACTATAGCTGCTGGCAGTTGCAGATGTTTGGATAGAGCTATTTTGTTCCGGTATATAAAAATTAGTAAAATTATTGCCATCAAATCCATTTCCGTTATAGCCTAAACTAATAGTTGTACCTATACAAGACTTATGTATTGGTAAATTAAGTTCAGCATTAAATAATCCACCCGGATCGGCAAAGGAGTTTCCATATGCATAACCCCTTGCTTGATTTGGGGCAGATTGGGGGTTTACTTCCGACGAACTAAAACTGCCAAGCGGCCTTCCTTGCCCGAATGAAATGGTAAGTGTTTTGCAGGGATATAATTTGGGCGGTTTAATGGAATGGAACATAACTATTGAACCATTGGCGTAATGGATATAGGAAACATTTGCAGCATGAAGATAGACATCTGTATCCCCAGGTAAAGGTCCATTAAAAACAATTCTTGTAAAAGTTAGTCCTCTATCCAAACCCAGTATTTTTACTGTCATCTTTGCACCGTTTCGCCACACGATGGTGTCCTGAGAAAGAACAGGGCTTAAAAGGTGAAGCGTAAATAATAAAAAAGCAAAAAGCTTTTTCATGGTAAGGTAATTTTATTCAAATATAAGAGATTTTGCACAATAGGCCCCAATGAATGGTTAATAAAAAAAGGTTAACTTTGAGTAAGAAGAATATGAAAAAACTAATTATCCCATTTGTACTTTTTCTTTTTATTGGCGCATGTAAAAACAATGCACCTGATAAGATAAAGGTCGAGAATAAACTTGGCAAGAAAATTATTTGTGTGTTGGGATACAACTATCCCGATACGGATTTGACCTTTACAAGCAAGGAATATTTATTGGCCGATACCGGTTTTTCCCAATTGGATTCGAACCAAATAAAAGAACTCGATACAATAGGATTATGCAAAAAAGATACTTGGAATAAATATGTAAAGCAAAGCTTGCTGATGCTTATTGTATTTGATAAAAAGAAACTATTACATGCCAAAAAGCTGGAGGATGCGGTGATAGAGCGGTATTATTTTTCGTATGCAAAGCTTATAAAGGACAAGGGGCTTATAGTTGTGTATTAGCTCGGAAATGTCGATGCTCTTATTAAATAGGGCATACTATGGTTTATTAACGCCTGTTGGGCTCCGAATTTTTCGTAATTTTGCAAACCGCATAAATCAGTTATGAGTTATAAGTTATGAGTTATTTCCGAATTACTTCGGAATGTTATCGTTCATAACTTATAACCCATAACTCATAACTAAAAAACATGGTTGACATTAAATTTCCCGATGGAAGAGTAAAGCAATATGAAGATGGCATAACAGCTATGGATATTGCCAAAGATATAAGTAACTCCCTGGCTGCAAAAGTGCTTGCTGCGAAAGTAAACGGAGAGGTTTGGGACGCATCGCGCCCCTTGCATGGCGATTCTCAATTGGCGCTTCTTACCTGGGATGATACTGATGGTAAATCTGCCTTTTGGCATTCTTCCGCCCACTTGATGGCTGAGGCGCTGGAAGCCATTTATCCGGGAATTAAACTAGGCATTGGTCCACCTATTGAGACTGGCTTTTACTATGATGTGGATGCCGGCGATCGGATCATTACCTCCGACGATTTTAAGAAGATAGAAGATAAGATGATGGAGCTTGCCAAGCTGAAGCAATCCTATATAAGAGAAGACGTTTCTAAAGCAGATGCCATAAAATATTTTACCGAGAAAGGGGACGAATACAAATTAGAACTTATTGATGGACTGGCAGATGGTAGCATAACCTTTTACAAACAAGGCAGCTTCGTTGATCTATGCCGTGGCCCACATATACCCAATACCGGTTTTATTAAGGCTGTAAAACTGATGAGTGTGGCCGGTGCTTATTGGAGAGGCGATGAAAAGCGGAAACAACTTACCCGAATTTACGCTGTTACCTTCCCTGACCAAAAACAACTTACAGAATACCTTACTTTATTAGAAGAAGCTAAAAAACGCGATCATCGTAAACTGGGTAAGGAATTGGAGCTGTTTACCTTTTCCGAAAAGGTGGGAATGGGTTTGCCGCTTTGGTTGCCAAAAGGTACTGCCCTGCGTGAACGCTTGGAAGGCTTTATGCGTAAATTACAGGCTGAGATAGGATATGTGCAGGTGGTAACACCTCATATCGGGCATAAGGACCTGTATGTTACATCCGGGCACTATGAAAAATATGGGAAGGATTCTTTCCAACCTATAAAAACACCTCAGGAAGGGGAGGAGTTCTTCCTTAAACCCATGAACTGTCCGCATCATTGCGAGATATATAAAAGCAGTCAACGTTCATATCGCGATCTGCCGGTTAGGCTGGCGGAGTTTGGAACCGTCTATCGTTATGAACAAAGCGGAGAATTACACGGACTTACCCGTGTGCGCGGCTTTACGCAAGACGATGCCCACGTATTCTGCCGTCCCGACCAGGTGAAAGAAGAATTCATCCGCGTAATTGATCTGGTGCTGAAGGTTTTCAAAGTTCTTGATTTTCAAAATTATACAGCCCAAATTTCCCTTCGTGATAAAGAGGATAGAAGCAAATACATAGGTTCGGAGGAAAATTGGGAAAAAGCGGAGAGTGCTATTATAGAGGCTTCTGCTGAAAAAGGATTGAAGACTAACGTGGTTTATGGCGAGGCTGCCTTTTACGGTCCCAAGCTTGATTTTATGGTGAAGGATGCCCTTAACCGCTCATGGCAGCTGGGTACTATTCAGGTAGATTATAATTTACCGGAACGTTTTGAACTGGAATATACAGGCTCTGATAATGCAAAACACCGTCCCGTAATGATTCACCGGGCGCCTTTTGGTTCCCTGGAAAGATTTATAGCTGTTTTGCTGGAGCATTGTGCCGGGAATCTCCCATTGTGGTTGGCTCCGGACCAGGTTGCCATATTACCGATTGGAGAAAATCAGGTAGAATATGCAAAAAACGTGTTGCAATTACTAAAAAAGTGCGATATTCGCACCCTCTTTGACGAAAGGAGTGAGAAAATTGGTAAGAAAATAAGGGAAGCGGAACTCGCTAAAATACCTTACATGCTGGTAATTGGAGACAAGGAAATAGCAGAAGGAAAAGTAGCGGTTCGCAAGCACGGAGAGGGAGACAAGGGTACTATGAAGACGGAAGATTTTATCACTTTTATCAACGAAGAGGCAAAGAAATATATTTTATAACTAACAAAACAGGAGGAATTTATAGCTACACCGTATAACCCGCGCCCTATGGGAAGGCGCAGAATGGAGCCAGAGCACACGATCAACGATATGATACGTGCGCGCACAGTAAGAGTAGTAGGAGATGGAATAGAACCCGGGGTTTATACCATTGAGGCAGCCATGAAAATGGCGAGAGACTCAGGTCTTGATCTGGTAGAAATAGCATCGAATGTTGACCCACCGGTTTGTAGAGTTGTTGATTATAGAAAGTTTCTTTATGACCAAAAAAAGAAACAAAAAGAAATTAAGGCAAAAACAGCCAAGGTTGTAGTAAAAGAAATACGTTTTGGACCACATACAGATGAACATGATTTTAACTTCAAGAAAAACCACGCTGAAAGCTTTCTCCAACACGGGGCAAAGGTCAGGGCTTTTGTGTTTTTCAGGGGAAGAACTATCTTGTTTAAAGAGCAGGGAGAAGTTCTCCTCCTTAAGTTTGCTCAGGCTCTTGAAGAAGTCGGTAAAGTGGAACAGCTCCCAACAATGGATGGAAAACGTATGAGTATTATATTGTCGCCGAAAAAGAAATAAATTAACTGATAACTGTACACTGATAAACTGACCACTAACAATAAACAAAATGCCAAAAGTAAAAACCAACTCCGCAGCAAAAAAGAGATTCAAGTTTACCGCCAGCGGAAAAATTAAGAGGAAACAGGCTTATAAGAACCATATCCTCACCAAAAAATCTAAAAAACGCAAACGCCATTTAACCGGAACCGTATTGGTTGCAGATGGCAATATGGATAAAGTAAAAGCACTTTTAGGTGTATAATACAATTCACAATTTACAATTCACAATTAACAATTAAAGATCATGCCACGTTCAAGTAATTCAGTAGCCTCCAAAGCAAGAAGAAAAAAAATATTAGGTAGAACCAAAGGATATTGGGGCGCAAAGAAGAATGTTCTAACCGTTGCCAAGAACACCTTGGAAAAAGGATTGGGATATGCTTACCGCGACCGTAAAACCAAAAAGCGCAATTTCCGTGCTTTATGGATTCAACGTATTAATGCGCAAGTTCGTACACACGGGCTTACCTATGGTCAGTTTATCAATAAGATTAATACCAAAGGCGTATTGTTAAACCGTAAATCATTAGCTGACCTTGCCATGAACCACCCTGAAGCTTTTGAAGCGGTGGTGAATAAGGTGAAGTAAGCTTAAACTATAAACTATAAGAGAAAGCCCTGCAGAAATGCGGGGCTTTTTTTATAGGCTGAAAATCCATCAATCGGTAGCAAATTTATTTGAGTGATTGGGAAACATAATATATAGCTTCTTAGGGTTCTCTCTTTCGTATATTACACGAACAGAATTCAAAGAATGATGCAATCCATATACCCGAGTTCCTGTATTAACCCACTTTGCAGAATCTTTGGTTTGGAACTTTAAACCCACATAAGCCATTTCTTGCCACTCGCCTGTTTTTAATTTATATTCTGTAGTTATTATAGCAATGGATGTATCTATTTTAAAATGATAGTTTAACACAGGCTGAAAAAGGAGAATACGGTAAGAATGAGGATTAATAGTATCATACCTAATATAGTATTTATCTCCTGCAGTGAGTCCGTAATCATGAGATAAATAAAAATGAATAAGAGAATCTCTTCCATGAAAACGTGCATAAAAGGTTACCTCTGTTTCAGAGTAATTATAAATGTTGAAGTTCGTAATAACAGATTTCACATTCCAATAACTTGTATTTCCAATTTCAGCAATGGAAATGGCGCTTCTACGGATATTAAAGCAGCCAAAGCATTGTATTATAGCAAGTAAAAAAACAAAGCGTATACACTTTACCATGCTTGGGAATTGGGCCGAAGGTATAGCCTTTAAAGCTCTAAGCAAAAAACTTTAACATTTTCTAATGCAGATTACACAGAAGCCTTTAGCTGCTTTTCTATATATTCTTTACTTCCCTCAAAATGCTTCATCCCGAATATTCCAATAGCTTCAACCACCGGTTTTAAATCAAGTCCAATATCCGTAAGGGTATATTTTTTTCGCTTTTCCGCCCCTGAAAAAGTAATGATTCCGAGTTCGGTAAGTTTCACCAGGCGATCTTTTAGAATATTTGTAGCAATTCCTTCCGGAGAATCTAAAAACTCATTATAGGTTGTTTTTCCAAAATACAGCATGTCTCGTATTATAAGCAATGACCATTTATCTCCAACCAATTCCAAACTGCATGAGATAGGACACCCTGAACGTTTTTCGCTGTTTTTTATAAATCCTTTTGGCATCTGCATTGATAATTTACAAAGATAAAAAATTAAAACTTGCAAAATACAAGTTAATTGTTTTATATTTGCAAAACCAAAAATAGTACTAATAAAATAAAACGAACAAAACATTAATCACTAAAACAAATTAATTATGAAAAATCCTTGGATTGCAGCTGTTTTAAACTTATTCCTTTTTGGAGGAGGGTACATTTACAATGGCAGGCGCAAAGGTTTGGGCCTTGCGTTAATATTAGCCTGGGTAGTAATTCGCTGGGGCGAAATAGCTATTTTTCTTACCAACCTGGTATTTGAAAGATGGCTGATATTATTCAGCGGACTTGTGATATTAATGTTTAGTCTGGCTGCTGATGCATACCAGGAAGCCAAAGAAATAAACGCTCAAAGCAAATAATGTACTTTTAACAATAATTACTCTAAAAAATAAACATCATGACAAACCAAAGCCAGATTGCAGTAAAAAATGTGCTTGATTTATGGAATTCAAGAATTAAAGCAACCGACGAAACATTTAATAAACTAACCGATGAACAGCTAATGCAGGAAATTGCCCCGGGTAGAAACAGGGGGATTTACTTATTAGGACATCTAACCGCCGTGCATGATAGAATGCTGCCGTTACTTAATTTTGAAAATCAAATGTATCCCAAGTTGGATGAACCTTTTCTAACCAAACCTGATAGGGCTGTTACTGAAATACCATCGGTTAGTGAACTGAGGGGTTATTGGAAAACCGTTAATGAAAAACTAGCCGGGCACTTTAATCGTTTGCAAGTTGATGAGTGGTTCCAAAAGCACGCTTCTGTTTCGGAAGAAGACTTTCTGAAAGAACCACACCGGAATCGCTTGAATATTGTAGCAGGTCGAACCGCTCATTTAGCAAGCCATTTAGGGCAACTGGCATTGATTAAATAGGTGGCTTTAATACGTACCTTCTATTTGTGTTTCGTTAAAGAATAATGCAAGCAAACAAGGTTGCAGAAGTAAAAAAAATCCGGTCATTATATGGTCGGATTTTTTTGTTTATATCTTCTCCATGGAATTTTGCTGCATCAATAGCATAGAAATCTGATAGATTTACTCACAAACTCTAAATGGTTAACATAATTTTCAGGTGTTGGAATAAAAATAGTTGTAAAAGAAAAGTTCTAAACTATCTTTGAAACATAATCTGAAATTTAGAATTATGAAAATAAAGGGTTTTATAGTATTTGCCATGTTTGCTATAGTCGCATGCAGCAATACTACCAATGAGCAGGTGGAAAAGATAAAAAGCCTGGCCAAGCAAGACTCATTAAAAGCGGCCAAGTCTAATTACAAGGATTCGCTGATAACCGCTTATTTGGGCGACCTGAATGATATACAGGACAATTTAGACCAGATAAAAGAACGTGAAAAAATAATAACAATGAAACCGGCGGAAATGAATACAGCCGATAAGCAGACAGTGGTTGCGGAAATTAAAGAACTGGATAACTGGATTGTTGATAACGATAAGAAAATTAATGGACTTCAATCGGGATTGAAAAATATGGACACTAAGTATCCCAAACTGGAACGTTTAGTAGCCCGTCTTACACAACAAACGGCGGAACAGGATGAGGAAATAGCAGGACTTCAGGCTAAGTTAAGTAAGGCAGATGACTCTATAAGGCTTTTTACGTCAAGACTTAACGATAGCATTTTGGTGATTAGAAAGCAACGTATGGATATAGCCGAATTGAATACCGTTTATTATATATCCGGTACCATGAAAGAACTCCGGGAAAAGGGAGTAATTGATAAGGATGGTGGCGTAATTGGATTAGGACGTGTGGCGGAGTTAAAACCGTCTGTTAATAATACATTATTTATAAAAGTAAATCTTACAACTTTTAAGGGGTTAAACCTGCACCATAAATTCAGGAGGTTTATTACTACTCATCCTGATAAGGCCTATCAAATTATCAGCACCGGTAAAACCGACTCAATTGCTATAAATATGCCTTCCACCTTTTGGAGCGAAAGTAAATACCTGGTAATTGCAACCCGTTAAACAGGACTAATTTTAAATAAAAAACCCCTGCTAATTAAAAGCAAGGGCTTTATTGAAGCTATATCGGTTTTTATTTGACCACAACAAATTTGCTGACCTTTCGGAAGTTGTCACCGGTAAGGGAGGCAAAATAGGTTCCCTCGCGAAGGCCTGAGGAAGCAAAAGTAACCAGATGGCTCCCCGGACTTTGGTTGCCCATAGTTATTGTTTTTACTTCATTGCCCTGCATATCATAAATAGTAATGGTTATGTTATCGGCAGAAGCGAGATTAAATGCAATATTACCCTGGCTGGTCATAGGGTTAGGATATATTGATAAATTAGTAAGAGCATTCATAGAAGTTGTAATACTCGGCACTCCTAAAATTGTTCTGCTGTATTCATTGTTCGAAGACCAAAGTCCCCTGCCATGGGTTCCGGCATATATAACTCCGGAGTTATTGCATTGCCAAGGTCTCAAGGTCTGTTGTTTCAAAGCAAGCGTCATTACATTTGGCATACCGCTGTTTCCAGTGCATTTAGTCCATTTAACATTGCTACTTGGATTTGCATTAATGTTTGAAGTGTAATAGATGCCGTGCTCAGTTCCTATCATAGCAGAATTAGGAATAGAATTTCCGTTAGAATCAAGTATGTCGAGAATTGAGCCGTAGACCGGCATATCCGGAAGGTTGCCTTGCACCACTGTAAATGTTGGGTTTGCACTTAATGCGCTATCGGTATAATAAACAAATTGGGTTTGATTGTAGTTGCCTGCAGTTATAAGTAAATTATTAGGATTCTTAGGGTCTGTTGCAATAGATAAAACATCGCGACCCGATAATGAACTTAAGCTTGGTGATGAAGACAATTCAGTACAAGGTATATTGGTGTTTCCGGTAGGGTGTATACTGCCTGCATTGTACCAAAGCGCACCGCTGCAATAATTATTGGCAATAACCGAGTTTATATTAGTAAACCTGTATACTCCTCCATCTTCACATCCCGCAAAAAGATCATTTCCATCGCCGGACCAGGCAAGCGCATGTACGGTAGTACCATCCGAAAAGGCTGTAGGTTTTGAAAGAGGTCCTCCAATAGGCATCCAAATTGGAGTACTATTGCTGGCACCCTGTCCGTTGATCCATATACCGCCGTTTGAACCGGTAAATCCAATGGCAAGCCTTGATACCACTCTGTCGGGAACCTTTAAGCTTGAATCTATATCAAGCTTTACCTTGAGTATATAAGGATACGTAATGCCTCCGTTAGCCGATAAGGGCCAAATAGTATCACCGGGGTTATAAGTTTGAGTGGCAGTATAGGACACTGAATCATGGTTCAGGGTATCATAGGAATTTTCAAACAAAGCAACCGGGAAAACAAAACAGCTATTAACACCTCCCTGGGCTACAGTGTCGATGTCTCCTCCTTTACAATCGCCCGTAATTGTGTTAAATGGACTGGTTGGAGGGGAAAGAGCACCCAGGTTAGCTTCTTTTTCTAAACTACCATAATCGCTGCAAAAATATGCTATGTTTGGGTTTAATTGCGATACTGCAGATCCTGCGCCATCACCTCCGCTAATATCGCTGGCATCATTCGGAAAGTGAGATATTGATACACCATTAACATAGGGTGATCCATTATCTTGTGTGCCTCCGCCACAACCTAAGCCTTCCAGCTTTGTGGTGTTATTATAATCAACATTCTCATAATTTACTTCCGGAGAATAACAAACCGTATAATATTGTGTTACATCATAATTCCTGTTGGAAGGCTGGATGGATAAGCTTTCTATTGAACCTACAGGGTCAGACGGGTTGATGTACATGTTACTACATTTAAAGATACCTCCATCGCAACCAATGTAAACAGTTTGGGGGTTGTTGATATCAAAAACAATAGCATGTTCATCGGCATGGATCCAAAGCGGGTCATTTGATATAACAGGGTCGTAATGGCTTATTTTTTGCCATGAACCAACGGTATCGGAGGTATTAGCACCGCTCCATTCCCAAAGGGTTGTTCCACCTACCAGTACTTGTGCTTCATTGGCCGGAGGCACTCCTATGGTATTATCATAAGTTGCCTGGTCATCTGTAGCAGGGCCCGGTTCAGAATAAGGATCAAAGGCAAAGCTTCCTCCCGGTCCTATATCATGCCAATATCCGCCGCTGGTTTTTGCATTCATGGTCATAAATATACCCGAAGATGTTCCGCCGGTGCCAAATATTCCATTTGAACCTATTTCAGAAACAAATATCCGGTTAGCATCGGTAGGAGAAATGGCAATCTCAATGCGGGATGCATTGCCTCTTAAGGCTCCGGCTCCCGATGTTTTTATTTGCGTAAAGGCATTGGAATTAGCAGATTGTGGATAACAATAATAAGCATATCCGCCGATGGAAGCCATGACAACGCTTCCGTCTGTAGATATTTTTACATCAAGGGTATTGTTGCTTAATTTAGTTGTGGTTCCGGTTTTAACAGCATAGTTCCAGCTTGATCCGCTGTCATGCGATACCATTAATCCGGCATTAGTAGCCGCATAAATTACTTGAAAACTATCGGGACGTATGGCAATCCGGTTGGTATAGGACCAGGAAATATTCCAATCATCAAGATTGGTTGGGGTAGTGCTTACTAATCTGCGCCAGGTAACACCATCATTGGTAGATTTGAATATACCACCGCCCAGTTCCCCTGAACTGAATTCAGAACCGGAACCGTAAGCGGTAAATCCTTCTCCTGTACCTGCATATATTGCACCATTTTTATCTTGGGCAAGGCAGCAGATATTCATATTTTGCAAGGTATCATTCTGGCTAAATGAAATAGTTGGAATGGCGTTACCCCAATGGCCGCCACCATCGGTAGATTTCCATATTCCTCCGGTTATTCCGCCAGCAAATACAGTTTGATGTGTAGGGTCATTATTATCAATCAAAATAGCTCTTGTCCTTCCCCCTATATTGGTAGGGCCCATGCTTATCCAGCTAAAATTAGGAAGAGAGGTTGCGGAATGGGTTCTGCGTGTATTATTCATAGCCCTGTCTGCAATATCGGCCGCCAGCATGCTTGGATAATCCATTTTATTGGTAGTGATATTTTTACGGGCATTGAAAAAGAAGAGGTCCATGCCTTTGGCATCCCCAATGTCTCCGTCATTGCCTTCCTTATTTGAAATTCCAATAGGAAAATATTGCCTGTGGCTTGGAAATACAGAGATTAAAATCCCCATTAATAAGGCCAAAAAAGCAATACTTAGTGTTGCAAATGCGAGCGAGTTTTTACGTACTTGGGTAGATTTGTTTGTATTCATGACGAAAGAAGTTGGTAAGTTAGATTACAAATATATTAAATATTGAGAGATAACAATAGTGACCTTTAATCCATAGCAACATGTTCAATATTTTGAAAGGTTAACTTTAATTTGTTGCCATAAAAAAACCCCTGCTTATTATAGGCAGGGGTTCTTTATATATACTATGCTTTGGTTTTATTTGACCACAACAAATTTACTAACCTTGCGGAAGTTATCACCGGTAAGGGAGGCAAAATAGGTTCCTTCGCGGAGGCCTGATGAAGCAAAAGTAACCTGATGGTTACCCGGAGTTTGGTTGCCCATAGTTATTGTTTTTACTTGATTGCCTTGCATATCATAAATTGTAATGGTTATGTTATCGGCAGCGGCCAGATTAAATTGAATATTACCCTGGCTGGTCATGGGGTTAGGATAAACCAATAAGTTGTTGAGGGCGGCAGCAGAAGCGGTAATATCTTGCACTGCGGTTGGTCTGTATTCATTGTTGGTAGACCAAATTCCTCTGCCGTCGGATCCAGCATATATAACACCGGAATTATTACACTGCCATGGTTTAAAAGTTTGTTGCTTTATAGCACCGGTCATAACGTTTGCCAAACCTCCACTATTTTTTGTCCAAACTACAGGACTTGCTGTAATGTTTTTGGTAGTATATATGCCGTGTTCGGTTGCTAACATAGCTGAATTAGGAATGGAGTTTCCATTCGAATCAAGGATATCAAGAATAGAGCCATAAACCGGCATAGCGGGCAGGTTACCTTGTACAGAAATAAATGTAGGATTTGCACTTAATGCGCTATCTGTATAATAAACATAGACGGTTTGATTATAATTACCAGCGGTTACAATTACCTTATTGGTATCCTTGGGATCGGTGGCGATGGATAAAATGTCTCTTCCGGATAAACTGCTTAAGCCGGACGACAAAGCTTTGCAGGGTATATTGGTGTTTCCGGTTGCATGTATGGTACCTTCATTATACCACAGGGCGCCACTGCAATATTTATTGGCAATAACTGTATTTACTCCGGTAAACCTATAAAATCCTCCATCTTCACAGCCTGCAAAAATGGTATTCCCATCTGCAGTCCATGCAATGGCTTGAACAGGCGTAGGATCAGAAAAAGCAGTTGGTTTTGAAAGTGGGCCTCCAATAGGCATCCAAACCACCGTGTTATTGCTGGCTCCTTGTCCGTTAATCCAAATACCTGCACTAGCACCGCCTCCAAATCCAATGGCAACTCTCGATACCACCCTGTCCGGAACAGTTAAAGTATCTCCGGCTGAAACGTGGCTTGTAAGAATATAAGGATAGGTAATAGCTGAGTTAGCCGATGAAGGCCAAATGGTATCGCCTGCATTATAGGCTTTGCTGGTTATATAGGTAACCGAATCATGGTTTAAAAGATCGTAGGGGTTTTCATATAAAGCTACCGGAAATACGAAACAAACACCGTTTGAAGCGCCTGCAACACTATACATACTGTCTATATCCCCTCCTTTGCAATCGCCGGTGGTCTGATTATAGGCATTAGTTGGTGGGGAAAGGGTTCCCAGATTAGCTTCTTTTTGAAAAGCACCATTATCACTGCAAAAGTATGCTATGTTAGGGTTAAGTTGAGATACAGCACAGCCTGCGCCATCACCTCCGCTAATGTCGGTTGCATCATTTGGAAAGTGAGAAATAGCAGTTCCGTTCATATAGGGTGAACCATTATCTTGTGTACCACCACCACATCCCATTCCTTCAATCATGGTGCCATTGTTATAATCAACATTCTCATAATTTACTTCGGGGGAATAGCAAACTGTATAGTATTGTGTTACATTGTAGTTTCTGTTAATAGGTTGAATAGATAATCCGGCAATGGAGTGTATAGGATCTGACGGATCAATAGACATATTCGTGCATTTAAAAATACCTCCATCACATCCAATATATACGGTAGATGTATTGGTATTATCAAAAACAATAGCATGTTCATCGGCATGTATCCAAAGAGGGTCATCTGAAATAGCAGGGTTATAGTGGCTAACTTTTTCCCAGTAGCCGACGGTATCGGAGGAATTGGTTCCGCTCCATTCATAAAGTACGGTTCCACCCACTAATACCTGGGCTTCATTGGCAGGCGGTACTCCGAGTGTATTATCATAGTTGCACTGATCAAAAGCGGAGATATAAGGGTCAAATGCTCCGCTACCGCCGGGGCCTATTTCGTACCAATAACCGCCGTTTGTTTTAGCCGTCATGGTCATAAATATACCTGAACCGGTTCCTCCAACGCCAAATTTACCGCTATTGTTAATTACAGAAGCGTAAATGCGGTTAGCATCGGTAGGCGAAATAGCAAATTCAATACGGCATCCATTGCCATTCAGGTGTCCAACACCAGAAGATTTGATTTCTGTAAAAATACTATCCGGTGCGCTTTGAGGGTAGCAATAATAGCCGTAACATCCGGTAGTGCTTGGGTCAAATCCTATTGAAGAAGATCCGCCTATGCAGGCCATAACTACACTCCCGTCAGTAGAAATTTTCACATCAAGTGCAGTAAAACTACCGCTTAACTTGCTGGTGGGGGTTTTATAAGCACTGTTCCAGTGTGCACCACTGTCATGCGAAACCATTAAGCCACCTTGTGTAGCGGCATAAATCACCTTAAAATTATCGGGGCGGATGGCTATGCGGTTAACGTATGCCCAAGTAACATTATCGGTATTGGCAACAGGTACTGTTTTAGTTAGCAAGCGCCATGTTGCTCCATCATTAGTAGATTTAAAAATTCCGCCACCAAGAATGCCGGTACTGAAACCATCACCTTGTTCATAAACAGTAAATCCTTCACCTGTGCCAATGTATATGGCTCCGTTGGCATCCTGGGCAATACAGCTAACGTTTATATTTGAAAGAGTATCATTTAAGCTGCTTGAAATTGTTGAAGTAGCGTTACCCCAATGCCCACCGCCATCGGTAGATTTCCATATTCCTCCAGAAACACCACCGGCAAAAATAGTTTGATGAGTTGGGTCATTGTTGTCAATTAATATTGCTCTCGTCCGTCCGCCTATATTGGTTGGTCCCATATTTATCCAATCAAAAGTAGGAACAGTTGTAGTGCCGTGAGTGTTTCTCCGGGCATTAGTCATAGCCCTGTCTGCAATGTCGGCAGCCAACATGCTTGGATAATCCATTTTATTGGTTGTAATGTTTCTACGTGCGTTGAAAAAATATTGTATCATGCTTTTTGCATCTCCAATGTCCCCATCATTATCTTGGCTGGTAGAAACTCCTATAGGATAATATTGCCGATGGCTTGGAAATACGGAGATTAAAATGCCCATAAATAAAGCCACAATAGCGATACTTAAACTTGCAAAAGAAAAAGAGTTTTTAGTTATTCTGGTAGTTTTGGTAGTGTTCATAAGCAGGTATGTATGTTTTTAGTAATGGGTACGTTAAAATACAAATATAATAATATTTGAAACGCAAAAGTGATAAATAAATTGGTTTTTACCAGGAAAATTTACTAACAGATTAAAACAAATGCTTTTCGGCATGATAAGATGACCTTACCAGCGGACCGCTTTCCACATATCGGAAGCCTTTTGAAAGGCCTATTTGTTTTAATTCGGCAAAAATATCGGGGTGTATAAATTCCTTTACCGGAAGGTGTTCCGGTGTTGGCTGAAGATATTGCCCCAAAGTAAGGATGTCAACTCCGGCATTTCTAAGGTCGTCCATCGATTCCGTAATTTCCTGATAGGTTTCTCCAAGACCAAGCATAATACCCGATTTGGTCCGGCATCCGGCATCTTTAAGCATTTTTAAAACGGCCAGGCTGCGGTCGTATTTTGCCTGTATGCGCACTTGTTTGGTAAGCCTTCTTACTGTTTCGAGGTTATGTGAAACTATTTCGGGACGAACTTCAGCAATTTTAGCCACCAGTTCTGCATCTCCCTGAAAATCTCCTATCAAGGTTTCCAAGGTTACTCCCTGACATTTTTTGCGGATGGTGTTTATGGTTTCTACCCAAATAGCAGCTCCCCCGTCTTTTAAATCATCCCGATCTACAGAAGTAATAACACAATGTTTTACTTTCATCAGATGAACTGCATCGGCAACACGTTCGGGTTCTTTCAGATCGACAGCATGTGGACGGCCTGTCGCCACGGCACAAAATCCGCATGAACGGGTACAGATATTGCCTAAAATCATAAAAGTGGCAGTACCTGCTCCCCAGCATTCACCCATATTGGGGCAGTTTCCGCTTTGGCATATAGTATGCAGGCGGTTTTTATCTACCGTAGTGCGTACATTGCGATAGTTCTCTCCGGTAGGTAGCTTTACTTTAAGCCAAGAGGGCTTCCCGCTTGGCGGATTAGTTGTTTCTATGGTTTTGTTTTCTGACACGAATTTATAATTATAACCAGCGTTTACCTAAGCTGAAAGTTAAATAAAGATTGGCAAATACCTGGTTGTTTTTGACAAAAGCCATCATGGGAATTACATTGCTGTATGCATCAACCACCACGCCAATTTCAATAGATTTTATAAGTTGATGCCGGTTTGAAAAATCAAAATTAAGTCCCGCCCGTCCATAACCGCCCGGATAAAAACTTAATTGTCCGAGTCCGTCAAACACCGAGGCCCGCCCATAAATATTGGTTGGTGTATCAAGGTAGGGGTTATACTCTTCTGCTTCCGGAAGCCCATCGCCGCTGCCGTTTGTTAAAATTTCCAGATAAACGGGCTTTAATATTGCCAAAGACGCACCAATTGCATATACGGCATCAACCTGTATGCAATTAAGGTCATTCTTTCTCCATAACATTTGAGAAACGCCTATGCCTAAACGAACTGTTTCCATGCCATTCAGTTTACCAAAATAATATGGTGTGGCATCGGGTTGGTTAGGATCGGACATTTTATATTCATGTTCATCGTGCATGGTAACAGCTTCGGCTTCCCAGAATATTTTCTTGTATATACTTACTATTTTGGCTCTTCTGAAAAAAAAGCCCCACCCTTCTGTATGGGCTGTAATACCTCCAACTGCCTGTTGCTTGTATAACCAGTTAGCATCGGGTACGCCGAGTGTATCTTCTAAAAAACCTTGTGAATATAGCTTGCCGCAAAAAGGAGCCATGAGTAAAAAAGCGAAAACTAAAAATTTAAAATGTCGGGAATCTCCGGCCCAAATGCAGGGTTTTGATTCACTCAACATTTTTCGTTTTTCGTTTAACTTCCTCATCAATACTTTATCCTATATTTGTAAGTGCAAATTTACATAAAATATGTCAAATACTACAATTACTTCAAAGGTTACGTATTCCGACGGTTTACGGACCGAAGCCATCCATTTAAAATCGGGAAATAAAATCATAACCGATGCTCCTACCGATAATCATGGAAAAGGGGAGGCTTTTTCACCTACCGATTTAATGTCAACCTCATTGGCGACCTGTATGCTTACTGTAATGGGGATTGCCTGTGAAGCCAGAAGCATAAGTATGGATGGTGCTGTTGCCGAGGTTACTAAAATTATGGCGGCAAACCCCAGAAGGGTGGCAGAAATTCATATCAATATTACTATGCCTGCTAAAGGATATACGGATGAACAGAAAAAAATGCTGGAGCATACGGGCCGCACATGCCCGGTTGCCCTAAGTCTTCATCCAAACCTCATCCAAAACATTACTTTTGTGTTTAATTAAACAGTAAATTTATGAAATTAAAAACAGTTTTAGCCTTAGCTTTTATAGCCGCAAACACCTGTGTTTTTGCACAGTTTAACTTGAAAAATGCTCAAAATGATTTCAATAACCTGAAGGGAAATAAAGGTGGAGGTGCACCGCTGAGTAACGATGATATTGTAAAGGGTTTGAAAGATGCCCTGAGTGTAGGGTCCAATAATGCGGGTGCTTCAGGCTCTAAAGTGGATGGTTTCTATAAAGACACTCTTATAAAAATTCCATTTCCTCCTGATGCCGAAAAAGTAAGGCAGACAGCTTTGGCGGTGGGGATGCAATCGCAGGTAGATCAATTTATACTGAGCATGAACCGTGCCGCTGAAAAAGCTGCAGTAAAAGCCGCACCCATTTTTTTAAATGCTATTACATCTATGGGTATTGATGATGGAATGAAAATTTTGAAAGGTGTAAATAATGCTGCCACACAATACCTGCAAAGTAAAACATCGCAGCAGCTTCACGATGCTTTTTTACCCATTGTGCAACACGCTGTCGATAGCGTGCAGGTAACCAAATACTGGAAACCTTTGGCGGATACGTATAATAAAGATCCATTTGTTACTAAGGTTAATCCTGACCTGAATGAATATATTACCCAAAAAGCATTGAGCGGATTGTTTATTCTGCTTGCTGCGGAAGAATTGAAGATTCGCCAAAATCCTGCAGCCAGGGTTGACGATATTCTGAAAAAGGTGTTCGGCAGCCTGGATAAGAATTAAGTGGAAGTTCAATCAACTATTTTTCCTGTTCAACAAGGGGTAGGGGAGACCTGCATTATGCCGGTTTCCTATCTTCCTCCCATTCAGTTTTATCAAATAATGCTAAAATATAAAAGTGTTATATTTGATATACACGAGCATTTTCACAAACAATATTATTTCAACCGCTGCGAAATTTATGGAGCTAACGGCAAATTAAAACTAAGCGTTCCTATTATAAAAAATCATAAAAGAACTCCGCTGAAAGATGCCTCTGTTTTTTATGAGGAAAATTGGAGGATTATTCACTGGAGGTCGCTTCAGGCTGCCTATCGCCGTTCCCCTTTTTTTGAGTTTTATGAGGATGCATTAGCTCCTATATATCTGGAATATAAACCCCAAAGACTGATTGATTGGAATTTGAAACTTTTTGAAGTTATAAATAAACTATTGGGTGTTACCATCAACTATTCATTTACAGAATCGTACCAAAAGATATACGAGAATTCAACGGATTACCGAGGCCTCAACTTACGAAAATCAAGTAATATTCCTGCGTTAATAGAGGTAAAATACCAACAGGTTTTCCAAGAAAAATACGGCTTTATCTCAAACCTTAGCATCATAGATATACTATTTTGCGAAGGTCGCCATGCCGGGCAAATGCTTCTTGCCTAAATCAGGAGCGCTGCCTGTTGAAAAAGCTTTTTAATGCTCCAAAAATAGCAGGGAGCAATGACACTACAATAATTAGCAACGTGACTAATGTAAAATGTGTTTTTACAAACTCATTTGTGCCCAGCAAATAGCCTGCCCAAAG
>Ga0302186_10001592_pt1 | contig 18593 bp, 18 predicted proteins | sample II_Bog_E1_2_FD_198782 | JGI IMG/M metagenome (GOLD analysis project Ga0302186, IMG submission 198782) | Peat permafrost microbial communities from Stordalen Mire near Abisko, Sweden - II_Bog_E1_1 | ecosystem: Environmental > Terrestrial > Soil > Wetlands > Peat | place: Sweden: Abisko...
ATAAAAAAGATTGGCAAATGAAAATTACGAAAGGGGTTGAAAGAAGTATATATTATTAAAGAATGAAAAAGGGAAATTTGAGAAACTATGATATTTTTTTGTTCAACTGAATTTTCAAGAAAAAATATGAGAAAAAAAATTAAAAGAATTTTTTACAAAAACAAATAAATAAACAAAAAATTCAATAAAATCAAAAAATTAAAAAAAATAAAAAAAAAAAAATAAAAAATCCTTTAATGGAAAAATTGCTTCTTGATAACATCAAAAGATCCGTTAAATCAGCCAGTTTTCCCCTTCCAAACAAAAGTCTCTCCTATTTGCTTTACACCTGTCGTTACCATCATACCCTCCCTCGTGCCTATACATCTTCACTATTTTCTCTTCTTTGCAAAAAGATGGAGAAAACGCCCCCTTCAAGTGAATCCTATATAAATGGACTCATCAACCTATGCAAATTCGGCTCTTTAAGAAAGTTGGATGATCTGTTGATATTCAAATTTAAAGAATATTTCCTAAAATGTGAAAGGGCTTGTTCTTGGAATGAAATCAAGACGATTTCAAGTTTTTTGAATCATGCAAAAATAAATGATCCAGAATGTTTGGACCATTATAATAAATTATTTTATGAGACCATTTTAAATTTAAAGGGCGAAGAAAAGAGAGCCAAATATTATTTATATGCCTTGAGAGCCTTTTTCAAAAATGAAGATTATAATAAGGAAAAAGTGCAAATGATCTTCAACAAATATGCCGTTTTCAAAGAAAATATGAGTTTATTACAAAAAGTTGATATAATTCTGCTTTTGAAGAACACGGAGGACCATGATATTCTAGAGGTTTATGCGAAATTTATCGAAGAAAATGGGATTATGGATGAAGTGCAGGAAAATTTAAAGGAGATATCTCTCGAAAAAATCTCGAATTTATGGAATAAATGCATCACATTGAAGATTTTTAAGCCTAATTTGTTCAATTATTTCAAAGTGGAAATTCTGGAAAGAAAAAATTATTTGACTGAAAACAATCTTTATACATTAGTCCGCGTTCTGCGTGATTCAACAGACCTTCCTCTTGAAGAGAAAAAAAGATTGGCTCAAATTTTGAAACAAACATTTAAGGAAAAAATCGAAAATAAATCTTTCGATCTTAAACGATATTATGAACAGACATCCTTTTTGTTATTTTTGAAGAATATGGAATTAATAACTTCCGAAGAAATAGAGAAATTTTATTTCGAGTCATTTTTCCTGAATCCAGACCCAAAAATGTTCAAATTGACTATTACAAATATGGTGAATTTGTCACAACAAAATTATGCCAAAATGAAAAAATTCCTCTTGTGGAACATTTCACAGATCCTGACCAACATAGACCAAATTTCTGCTAACAAGGTTTATGAAATGTTGATAATTCTCAAGGATTTTATGAAGATCCCCAATGAAATACTAGCTAGTTTTGATTTATATGTGAATAACAAATTGAAGCGACTCGCAATGAATCAACTTGTGATTGCAGAGGAAAAAAACAATGGAACCGATGAGATCATTGAAAGATTCTCATTAATAAGCTTACAAATCTTCTTAAAAAAGGAAATAAAAAATCTGGATTCGAATAAAGAATTCAATCAAGCCTTCAAAGAACTCATGGAGAAACTCAAATTATATGAGAATTTAGTCCAAATCCCTATGAATCGTGAGTTTTTTTCATGGTTGGATGAAAAGAACAAAGAGGCATTAACTAGCTTCATAGAAAATAATTTCAATAAATTTTACTCGAATGAAAAATTAACGATAATTGAAAATTTTTACGGTGTTTCGCTAGAAAGTGACAAGATTTTCGTGAAAGAACTTCAAAGCCAAATCAATGATTTTTCTTCCGATGAACTATGCCGATTTTATTGGATTTTTGTGAGAAATTCTGATTGTTTTCCGTTAAAAGAAATAAAAGTGAAAATTTTTTCACAGATATTAACAATCCCACAAATCGATTGCCTCATGAATAGTCTTGAAAATTTGAAGACCTCTTCAGAATTCATCACAAATATTCAAAAAAGCATGATGAAATTTGAAAATTGTTTCAAAAATGATAATTTGAACTTCTATTCTATTATCCCGGTCATCAAAATTTTTAAGAAGAAAAACCTTTTCACAAAGGATTTTTTGGAGGGATTGAAACAAAAGGTTCTAAAGGGTGATTTTGGATCAACTGAATTTAGCATGAATGACCTATTTAAAATTTGGGCTTAAAAATCAATTACAGTAAAAAAAACAAAAATTCCCCCCTAAAAAATAGTCTTAGAAATATTAAGTCTTATATAACTATACAGGTTAAAGCCTATTAGACTACAAGTTATCCCCCCACCCCCATCCCCAAAAAAAATAATAAATTGAAAAAATAACCCCACCTACCCCCAAAATAAAAATAAAAATAAAACAATGGGTAAATATTTGATTAAAAAGCCAAAAAACTTTTCACTTTTCACATAATTAAAGTTTTTATTCTTTTGAAATAAAGTCCTTTTTTCTTATTCTCGATGAGTTACTTTCACAGATGTTACAAGTCCAGATCGTTATTTGTCATTTCCTTGATGCTCTACATGTTCCTTCTGATGGGTTACGCTGCATTTTCTTTGGCCTTCGCTATCCTCTCGTATACTGAAACTATGTTGTATTCTCTTGATTTCACTGGAATCCAAAACAATTGGGCTTCTGATGTTATCAATGAAATCAGTGTTGAGTTAGCTCCCAGCAATTGTTCTAGTGGGTCCGAGATTTTGTTTAATTGGACCTGGCCTGGCACTGAAACAGGTTGCAATTGTGCCAATTCAACTTATCCCCAAAAACTGATTTTTGTTGGTCCATGCACCAAATTGCAAAATACCTCCCAATGTCAACAAATTGCGCCTGTAGATTCTATACCCTTCTCATATTGGAAAGATGAATATATTGTTTGCATCACTCGTATTCAAGACTACAATTTTGCTGCACAACATCTCACAAGCAGCCCAAATTGCCCCGCTGGGAATGTCCCCTGCGGGCAATCATTGGATTATATTTTTTGCGTGATGAATAACACTGATTGTCCAATCACTTCAATGATGGTTTCTGATGAAAATCCTGACCCGGTGTTATATTTGGAAAGTGTGCCCTTTTTCGGGAGATATAGCTTATGGTATTCGAGATTTGTGGACAAAACACCATTGGTTCAAGGAAAAATCTCACAAAACAACCCTTGCTTTGATGATGCTTTGACAAACACTGATGAGGATGAAGTGGATTATATTTTATTGAATACCCAGAGAACATATTGCACTGAAGATATGAGATGGGTGCCTTTAAGCACCATAACAGAAAGCGATTTCTATTCAGCGAATGTGAATGTGAGCAATTTTACGAGTCTTTTACCAAATTATACTATTTCCGAATATGTGAATGAAATGTTATGGAGTCAATATTTCAGAAATGTGATCCCGATGAGATTCAACTTCATTTGCAGAAGCGCAATAGATAAATTGATGGACAGTGATGATGTTTATAGTACAATAATCGACACTCAGTTCATCAATTTAATAGTTGCAAGTATTGCTTTCTTTGGGTTTGGGTTAGCGTATCCTTATTTCCAAATCACTCTCCTCTTCAAAAAAAATCTTTCCCTTCATCACATTCATGATGAAGTCATCTTACAAATCAGATATGACCAAAAAAATGCACTTGCACGAACTATAAAATTATTACAATTTCCATTTGTTTTGGTCGCCATGATCATTTCATTTTCTGATATGACGATCTTTCAAGAAATTTATGATAACCAATGCTCCGATCCCATCACCAATGCGCAATTCCTAGATTCAGCCAACAACATTCGAAATAAAACCTATTATTATAATCTCTCTAATTTGATTTTTTTATGCATTTTGATAGGATTGGATGCTGTGATCATGTTTACTTTAGCTATTGTGGAGAAATTCAAGAAGAAACATGAAAATGATGAGGAAAATGAAGAATATTTCCAAGTGAAGAATCAGGCAGAAGAAAAACCTGACAAGGATGCAGAAGTCGTCAAACAAGAGAAAGAAGAGAATAATATGGAAAACGAAAAAATCCCTAAAACGAAAGAACCTTTGAAAGTGGAAATGGTGTCGTTTGAATTTCCGGACGAAGAAATTGAAGAAAGACCAACAAAACAGAATTAAGAGATCAATAATATACAAAATAAGATTCTTGAAAAAAAAAGTCGATATTAAAAACCAAAATCATCATATTCAAACCAAAACCAAATTGAAATCCAATTATAAATTTTTTTAGATTTTTATTTTTTCAAAACTTCGGCTTCTGCTACGACTAATAGACCTTCTGGGGCTTTTTCTTCGTTGTTTGGTTTTGGGGGATTCATGTCCTTGATTTCCATTGTTGAAATTCAAGCTACTATTCATCATTGCATTGTTATTTGAAACAACATTATTGTTTATATTCATGATTTGAGGGATGGCCATTGGAAGTGAAATTGGCAGGTTCATTGGAATTGATAAGACTGCCTGAGGTTCGACACTATTTGATTTGATTTTGCTAAAAGAAAACAATTTTAGAACAAACAGAAATGAAAGCCAAAACAAAAAAAGTTATAAAAAAGGGTGGAGATGGATTTTGGGATCTGATTTGTGCTGGGCTAATATTAAACACTCTGGGGATGGGGAAATTATTATAATTCCTGCGGACAAAGAGAAATATAAGAGAAAATTTTTAAAAAAAGCTCAGGAATGAGTGGCATTTTATAAAATTACAAAGAATTAGTGGGGATTTGGGACGAATTCGCATTCGGGTTTCCTACAAATATAAAATCACATAAAAAATAAAGCTTGTTGCTTGATAAAGTGACCGAAAATAAAATTTTTAATTTTGAAAAAAAATCTGCAAAAAAAAAATTGTATAAACCTACTAGTATTTTTTCCAGCAACAACCTTGGTTTCACTATCTTTTGGTCTAGCTTCCTCCACTACGATCCGACTTCCACATAATCTCGAGTTATTCATCGCATCGATTGCTTTTCTGCTTGAAAAATTGTTGGAATATTCCTAAATTAATTTTTTTAAAAGGTTTTTTTTCTCTCTCATTACAACAAAAGCAAAATCTTCCTTGAGCAAAATGTCTACTATGTCCCCAAAAGTTCCGAATGCCTTGAGAATGTCATGTTTCTTTACGTTTGGTCCTATTTTTCCTATAAATAATCGTTTAGAACCTCCACCTTCTAAAAAATTCAATGTAACATTGTTTGGATAAATAAGAGAATAATTTTGCAACCTTCACTTTCTTTAGGCCTTGCTTCCTCAACGACCAATCTAGTTCCTTTGAGAAAACAACTATGCATTTCAGAAATTGCCTTATTAGCAGAGATGATATGTTTGAATTCCTAAATGTTAATGTTTTGGAAATCCAACAAATTAGTTAAAAGATAAACCACAAAAGCATATTCATCTTTATATAGGAAGTCAACAATTTCCCCGTATTTCACGAACATGTTGTAAATTTCATCCTTAGTGAAGGCATTGTTCAATCTCCCGATATAAATTCTATATTTAACAAAAAAAATTCATTTCATCATTTTTCGAAGAAATGAGACCTCGGATGAGTCAAAAAATATCCCGTGTTGTCTTCATCTAGAAGTAAATGAGCTTTTTAGAAAATCTGATGTTTTTTTTTTAATTTTAAAAGTACTTTTCGGTTTTGCGATTTCGCATAATATACGTTGACCATTGATCAACTTCCCTGGCAAAAAAGTTTATTATTTCAAAGAAAATTAAAAACCATCAAGCTCTGATAAAGCCAATTGAGCGTCTGGTTCATTGCAATATTGCTACCAATTTTGAAAATAAAACTGTTAATGTTTTTTTAAAAAATTACCACAAAAGCATATTTTTCTTTCATGAGAAAGTCAACAATGGGTCCATATTGTGACACTATCTTGGATAGTTCATGTTGGGAAACATTGTTTAATTTCCCCAAATATAATCTACTCATTTTATGCTGATGAAAATTTGCGAATTATATAATTTTTTTAGGCGAATCTATTATTCAAATATCAAATATTTCAAAACCAATTTAAAAAATGTTCAAAAATACGCAAATTTTAGCGATCTCCAACACTGAAAACTATGTGCCTTTAGTTCTCAGAAATCCTTTAAGTTCTTTGGTGACAGCATTGCCATATATTGACGAGGAAAATGATAATAGCATGAATTTTAAGATAAATTCAATGATCGAAGATGAAATGAAGAAACTTGATAGGCATAAAAATTACCTAGAATCGTTGCCTGAACCCAAATTAACATATATGAATTCACCAGAGTTCGCTTCTGAGATCGAACGCATAAAAAATGATAAAGAGATAATCTCAAATCTAATGAAAAGATATGAATTAGATGATATTGTCGCTTTGGAAAAAATCGGGGACCCCTCTATTTGGAAAAAATTGCTTGATCATCTTTCAACCTTGCATCAATATAACAATATGAAGTTTTACAACTTTTAATAAAAAGAATCACAATTTAAATAGATTATTTAATGTGGAACTGATGCTTAAATATGGACCTGAAGTTTGGAGGAAACATGTTGAAGATTCTGAAAATCTCGTAAAAAGGTAAGGAAAATTAAAAAAAGATTATGAAAAGTTTTCATAGGATGGAAGAATTCAATAAAAAGTTGAGATTCGATGTAAATGAATTGAATGCTCAAAGGAAATTTGAACAAGTATGGACCTTAATTTTTTCCCCTTCTAAACATGGGAATTTTCTAGTATGAGGTTGGGGAAAAACTTAATTCTATGAAAAGCAAAATCACATCCCTTCATGACAAAACCTCACTTTTGGAGGAAGAATGCTCGAAATTGGAAAACGAACTGTTCGACATGAGGCGAAAAAAAATGGTTTCATTTATGTTTTGTTTTCCTTATCTTATTTTTTTTTCATTATAGAAATTAAGGTGATGATTAAAAATTGATATTTAATTTTTTTTTGAGAGAGAGAGAAAAAAGAAAATGTCTTTTTTAATATATGATAAAAAAAAGTTTAAAGTTTTTTTTGCTTGGGAGGGACTTTGAATTTTATATTATTGTATTTTTTTTTTGTTAATTTTTTTTATAAGGAATAAAAAATTATAGTTAAAACGAAATATAGAGTTCTAAATAGTTATGACGTTCAAAAAAAAATTTTGCGTTTAGTAATATTTTTTTAGAAACCATTTTTTTCTTCTTCGAATGAAACCCGGCATTTATAATAAAATTTCAACCATTTTCCAAAACGAACCAGTGCAAATAAATAGCTTTTTTAAAAAAACCCAAATTTTCAAAGCACTCCAAAAACCAATCGATTTGAACTTGTTGAATTTTGAGCAAATTGCTGAGAATGAAGACTTCATCCCAATTTTTAAAAAAGAGCTCCTTTTGAATGAATTTCTTTTGAAACAAACATTAAAAAATCATTCTTTGGCAAATGTGTTCATTTTAATATATTCCTTCCTATTTTTTCTAAATTGTGCATGTTCGACCATCTACCCTTATTTTTCAACAGACTTTTCTTTTGATTCATTATCCTCATATTTTTACTTAGGTGTTTATGTTTTACTTGCAAACATCTTCTTTTATTTGGCGTTTGAAAGATATACCTACAAAGCCAAAAAAAAAGATTGGTGGAAAGTTCAAAATTTAAGAGTTTTCACATTTTGCTTGGTTATGACCATCGCTCAAATCAAATATCTAGTAGATTTGGACTCAAATTCTTTATTTAAGCAATACAAATTTATGTATTTTTGGGGTTATTTGCAATATCCATTGATTTTAAATATGTTGCTTTTGCTTATGCAGGGATTTCTAATAAAAGTAATTTCTATATTCATCTCGCAAACACTACTCATAACTTTTATTATGATAAGCGAAAACCAGCTGCAAAAATTTGAAAGAGGCTTTGCGATAACCCTGTCATTTTCATATCTGCTTTTCTATTTTATGTACGCTTATGTTGAAGAAATCCATTTAAAGGAAAAATATGAGTTTTTTCTGAATTTTCAAAAAACTTCTGTTGATTGGCAAAACATCATCAATAATGTCCCTCATGGAATAGCTTTATTTAGGAAAGACCCCGAAAGAAATCTGATTTTCTCTAATAGTTACGGCAATGAAGCATTGAAAGTCAATATCAGTTCCCCTCAAAGAAGTTGTTTTGAAACACTTTCGAGCAATTTTGGGGAGCTGCAAAAAATCACAATAAATAACAAGGGATTATCGTGTAAAAACACAAATAGAATCGCATCTGAACAGAGAATCGAAAACACTATAAAATCAATAAAGAAATATGAAAGTTCCATTCCAGAGAAAGGATCTATTAAAGATATTTGCGCTGTTTTGGAAGAAAGCTCTTTTATTTTTACTGATCAATGGACAGTTGTTTATAAAACCACGGAGAAAATCAAAATACCTGATGAGAGCAAATTTGATTTGTGCAATGAAGAGAAAAACTTTCTGATAAAATTCAAAATTATTGATTTCGAAAATAAGCCAACCTTTTTGTTAATTCTCGAAGACAATTCACAATCTGAACTAATTAATACTTTAAAGGAAAATAATGATTATAAAAGCAAATTACTTTCATCCTTTTCGCATGAATTAAGAACTCCATTGAACGGGGCGATGCCCTTGTTAAAAAACCTTTATAATGATGAAAATTTTAAAAGAAATGATGCCGAAAAACATTATCAATTATGCATCGCTATTAATAGTCTGCTTATTTTACAAAGTGTTTTGAATGATATTGTTGATTATGCCCAAATTAATTCAAATCAATTACAATTAAATTGCATGGAAATTGATATGAAACAAATAATTATGGAATGTTTGGATGTGGTTTCTTTGCAAATCAAAGAAAAACAAATTGACCTCCAAGTTTTCATCAATCCTGATATACCACATAGATTCTGCACAGATCGGAATCGAGTTTCCCAAATCTTGCTCAACCTTCTACGAAATGCAATTAAATTTTCGAAAAACAACGGAAAAATCATTTTCTTGGCCAAAAACCTTGAAATTTTAGCAAATAATTTGATTTCCTTTAAATTGCAAGATTTTGGAATAGGAATTCCCCCTTACGAGCTTGAAAAATTAAAAGATCAATTGAAAAATATTAAAAATGAAGAAATGAGCAGCTCCAATACTCAATCATCGAGCTTAGGTTTGGTGATCTCCCAGAATTTAGCATTGATTTTAGGTCCTTCAAATGATCTCAGTGGCATCAATATAAATTCAGAATTTGAGGAAGGAACCACTGTTGAGTTCTTGATTGAAGATAAAGCAGGAATGAGTTTGGCTGGAGGAGAATACCCATCTTTTTCTATGGTCAAATCAACATTGGAAAAGAAATGCCCAGAAAATATAAAGAAGGGTCATTTTGAGAGAAAAACCTTCTTCAAACAATCAATTCTTTGGGTGGAAAAAAATCAAGTGGGAAAAAATCAAAAAATTATGGAAGATAACACTGAAGTTAACTTTGAAAAAAATGAAAAAGTGCAAAAAGTTAAAATAATGGATTTCTTTGCAGGAAAGTTGAATTTTGTGGAAAAATTTAAAAAATCAAATAAATTTTGTTGTGAACCTATTTTGGTTGTTGATGATGACCCTTTCAATCTTTTATCAGCAGAAGTCATTATTAAAAAACTGGGTTATAGTTTAGTGAAGTCTTTTAATGGCAAAGAGGCCATTGAAGTCGTCGAAAAAAAGTATGCAAATAAAAAATGCAATGATGATTGCAAAGGATTTTTATTGATAATAATGGATTATAATATGCCTGTGATGAATGGACTCGAAGCTACAAGAGAACTAAAGGCAAAAATGAGAAAAAAAGAAATCCCAGATATCCCAATAATTGCCTGCACGGCTTTTGGTGCTAAAGATGATATAGCGAACTGCTTCGAAGCCGGAATGAACGATTATCTTGCAAAACCGATTACTTTGGAGTCATTAAGCATAATTTTTGCTAAATGGATCAAAGTTGAATAAAATGAAAATATAATTTGTAAATGAAATTTGCCATTTTTTTTTTTTTTTTTGAATTTCCAAATTTAATCTTAATTTTTTGAAGTCTATTTTTATTATTTTTGGGTTATTTTTCATAAAGTAAATTTGAAATTCAGAGAATTCAATTTAAAATTTTTTTATAGATTTCTTTTCAAAAAAACATTAAAAACAATTCTAATTTAATTATAGTTTGCAAATGTTCATTAAAAGATGAATTCTGCATACATAAAAATTTTTTCAAGAAATAACATTGATATAATTTAGCAAAACAGAAAATTTAATTATAGTTTATCAGAGGCTGAGCAATATCTTTAAATTTTTCATTTTATAAACATAAATTATTAAAACTCAATATCTAAAAAATACAAAAAATGAGTGCAGCTGAAGAAAATATCCTTAAAAATTTGGCTGGAGAAATGAGCCATTACGAAAGTCAAATTCTCCCACTCCTCGCCAACATGGAGAAGGAATGTTATGAAAATGCAGGGGATGATTCTGAAAGATATGTGACTTGCATGTTCAAATATAGCAAAAAAATGTCTAAAAGCCAAAAAGAATTGGATTTGAGATTAGGTTTTTTTAGACATACTTTGTCTCAATGTTTGAAGCAAAAAACTCCAGAGGAATGTGAGACATCAGGGAAAACGAAATTGAATGATATATTTGGCAAATTCATAAAAAATCTGAAATAAAAATTTGAGAAGAACCTCGTAAAATAAAAAATATTTAAAAAGTGGAATTTTTTTTTTCATGGTTTTTTTTATCAAAATTGAAAATGAAAGAAATTTTAAGGCTCTTCTTGTTCGTGACTTAATAAAGCTATGATCTTCCGATTTTTCGCTGCTTCCTTTTTCCGAATTTCCCCATCTAACTCCTTTTGTTTATTTTTATCTTTTATCTCAAAAAATCCTGAGCGTGTGGTCAAAGACATTTTCGATGAATCCAATGACAATGCATAATCTTTGGCTGTTAATCTGTCTATAAATTACATATCAATAAAGGATAGAATAATTATAAAAGACTTTCATCTCTCAAAGATTCATCAGCTTTTTTTTCCAGAAGGAATTTTACTACAAGAAAATGGTTGTTTTTGGTGGCCTTAGTTTAGGTTTTTATAAAATTTAAAATAACGAATTTACTAAAATCAAAGGAGTGTATTTCTTCTTGACAGTTTGTTCATTAATGTTTTCGTCTAAAATCGTTAACCTACGAACAATATCCAATTGTCCATCAGAAGCAGCTTTCCACAATGCTAAAAAATATTATTTTATAGAATTTTCATAAGAATATATCTCTTAACTATTGAAAGCAAATTTGATTTCTTCTTTGTTTATAAGTTCGTTAGCCATTTTTCCATGACAATTTCTCATATATCTCAATTTCTCATAGTCGGCATCATGTTTGCATAGTAAATTTATTACTTCCTTTCGATCTATTTAATACAAATTGTAAAAAGTATATTAAAATAATAATAAAATGTAAATAAAAAACAAACAATTAAAAGTTGCATGATGTAAAGCAGTCCATTTTAAGTCATCAACTGCATAAATATCAGCACCATGGTTCAAAAGAGTTTGAACTGTTTCAATATGACCTTTTTTAGCAGCAAGCAAGATAGCTGAGGCTTTTTCATTATTCTTTAATTCTAATATTGATGGAAGCTGGTTTTCATTGGCATGGCTCAATAAAATTTGAATTATTTCATAATTATTGTTGAGAGCAGCTATATGAATTGGATAGTACCCTTTGTTTGAAAATTTGAAGAGATCCGCTTGATTTTCCAATAATATTTTAACTATATTCTTATCTCCAGTTTCGCAGGCATGATGCAATGGAGTCCAGCCATTAGAATCATGCAAATTTACATCAGCGTCACATTTTATTATAGTTTTGAGACATTCATAATCTTGATTTTTGAATGAAAATTCAATAGCCTAGTAAAACAAATTTTTAATAAAAAACAGAAGGAATTCTAAATATTATTACATTATGTATAGCAGCAATTCCGAAAATTGTTTTCTTGCTATCTATTGAGTTACCACAATTGATTAAAAGATTTAAACTGTTGATGTCTCCTTTTCTGGCTGCATCTTTTAAATCAATTAAGGATTTTCTGGTTTCCTCGTTTGAAGCGAAATAAAGCACTTCCTTTTTAGATTTTGATTCTTTTTTTTGAGGATCAGCTCCAAGTCTGATGAGATATTTGACCAATGTGAAATCCCCATAAAAAGAAGCTAAATGCAAAGGTGTGTAACCTTCCGAATCTTGAGTGTTTACAATTTCTTTCTTCACTTCTGTTATTTCCCGATAAAATTTACCAGCAATTTGTTTGTATTCCTTTGGAAGCAGGAAATTCTCAATAACTTTTAATTCAAATTAAAATTTTGATTATTTGTAAAATTCAACTTGACAAGGTATTAACAAATTGACGAGGGTCAGTTTTTTTCTCTTGATTGGCTTCCAAATTATGCAACTCTTCATACATTTTTAAGAATTCTTCATATTTTTCAGTCTGTAGATCATAATCCAGCAAATATCTGGCAGTCATGTAACACCTATTTTGAAAAAAAATTTCAATTCTATAATAATAAAATAATTTATACTTCGTATGTTTTGAGAATCCAGCATAATGTATTGGGTTTCTACTTTTTGAGTCAATTGTCATTAAGTCAATTTTAAACTTGTCTATTAAAATATTTACGAAATCCTCAAACAGACTATAGATGTTGTATTTGAATTCTTCGAACCTTCGTTGAACTTCTTCAATATGCTTATCTGAAGACACGAGCACCCCTTTATGGATGTCACTTTTTTTGAAATTAAACTCATGAAGCAATGCCTTCATTTTCTTTTTTGTCTGGACTCTCAGCAGATGTCTTTCATAATTCATAACCAAACTTATACAATCAATTCTGGCTAAGAAACAGGAAAGATGGTATATGCTTGTATGGTTTAAATCCTGTAAATGTGGGTCTGCTCCTTTCATTATTAAATAGAGAACAAGATTTTTATAATTGTAATACCTAAAAAAATAAAGGAAAGTTAAAAATTGACAAAAGCAAGTTTACAAAGCATAAAATAAAGGGGTTTTGCCAAAAGAGTCTGGTGTATTTAAAAAATTTGCTATGTCTTCGTTAATATTCGATTTATTTTGCTTTTTTGCCTCGAGGGTCAAATGATGAAAATATTCATGGACTTGGGTAATTTTTCCATCGCAGACCATCCGAAATATATTAATGTGGCTTGAAGTTTTCAGGTCAGGAGCTACTGTGAATGTCATTGTCTGAGTTAAGTCCTTTTTTTTTGTGTCTGCCAGGCTTTTTCCTTTCAGGTTTAGCATTTTGGTTTCTGTTAAAAATAAAATAAATACATTGTTATTTTTTTAGATTTTCAGTTTTATTTTTAGCAAAAAAAATAATTAGAACTAACCATACATAAAAAAATATAATTGAATTTAAGAGAGAATGAGATGTTTTTTAGTTTTTTTTTTATTGCATTCTTTCAACTTCTTTTTTTCCTGGCAAAAATTTTTATATGTCTTAAAAAAAATAAATTAGTTTGAATTCATAAAGAAGGTTTTTTTCTCCAAAGCGGTTGGAAATTAATAATTTTTTTCTGAAAATAATAATTTTTATTTTTCGATTTTCGTTTCAAACAAGACCAAATAAATTAACCGCAATGCGTTATGAACATTTTGCTGAGGAAAACCCTCCTCCAAATTATGACAATGCGCCCTTTTCTCGAGTCTTTGTCTCTGGGGCCAAAATTGAAATCAAACCTTATTTCGATAAGATCGCCAATCGCCAAGTCACTCCAAACCTCTCAACAACTCCAACAAACATGGTCATTTCCAGAAGTTTTTTGTCTGGTTTCCAACGCGACGAGTTCGTGATGTCGCTTGTTCAAAACAAAATTACTTATGGAGATTTTGATTCTCTCATTGATAAATTGGAAAATGATTGTGGCAAATTTAGAATCCTGAAGGTTTTTTTTCTCTTGATGATAGTTTGCATTTTATCTGGTTCGACCTTTGTAGAGATATTTTTGTTCAATCATTTTCGGAATTACAAAGGACTAGAAGAAGTGCTTCTGTGGTTTGGAGCTGGAGTTCTAGTTATTGGGGGCATTTCATTTCTCTTGTTAATTTTGATAGTTTTGAAATATTATGAGTATCTTATACGAAAAACTCTCATGTTGGAAAATGAAAAAATTACCAGAAAGGGGCTATTTTGGAATGTTTCAAGTTTCGCACAACATTTAAATTTAGAAATCAAACCAACATAAATATAAATTTTTTTTGTCTGAAATGTTAAACATTTTACTTTTCGCACAACATTTAAATTTAGAAATCAAACGAACACAAATATAATTTTTTTTTGTCTGAAATGTTAAACGTTTTTTTATAATATTTGCTTTTATTTAATTTTTTAGAAAAAAATCTGAAATAAAAAAGCAGCTTGCATCTAAAATAATTGCAAATATATCAAATTCAAAGATCAAAGCAAAATTTAAATATAGCTGAAAAGATGCTCAAAGACGAGAAAATCAAATTAAAACAAAACCCATCGTTTTTCAAATCCTTGAAATCCAGTTTCCTCGATGTTCACAACCATCGATATTTCAGAGGAACCTTTTGCGGGCTGATTTTTTTGCACATAATTACTGTTATGATTCCTGCAACCGATTTGGAAATAAACATTCCAAATGACCTTAAAGAAGTCTTCCAATATTTATTTGAGTTATGGCCCTTGCCAACGTTTCAAATGAGTGAAAGCAATCATCTTTTGATACGTAATGTGATGTTTAAGGCATTGGAAATCATCGTCATGCTTTTATATACAATTGATTTGTTGCCGAAAATATTTTATTGGAGAAAGCCTTTATATTGGAAATTATTGAATATTTTTGTTGTCACAATCATGGTCTTGCAGGTTCCATTGACAATGATTGGTTATTTGGAATCGAAGCATAGTATAGAAAATCTCAAGATGAGGATTTGCTCCATTAGCTTATCGTTTATTTTAATGTGTGAGATTATGTCTATCAGAGAAAGGAGGAATCTCACACTATTTGTAAATTCTTATATTAAATTTTTTTTTTCATATTGTGATGATTATAGCAAGAATTGCAAAATAGAAAAAATCCAAAGTCTAAAAAAGAAAAAGTTGAAAGTGAAATATCTGGAGAAGTCATCATTCCTCATGAAAACGAAGGTTCATCCATAGATTTCAAAGAATATTCCTGGATTGAAATTGTTCAACATGATAAACCTGGAGATTGTTGGGTAGTCATTCATGGAAAGGTTTATGACCTTAGTGATTTTGCCAAAGTTCATCCAGGGTAAATAGCGTATCTTCAAAAAAATTTAATTTACTTTATTATTTGTAATTAAAAAGAGGTCCGATGATCTATGATGGTTGTGGAGGAGATTGCACCTCAATGTGGGAGTCTTATCATTCTTTAGCCAGGATCAAAAAAGGACCACCTCAAGATTATTTAATTGGAACAGTTCGGGATTATGAAGATTTTTATTCTTGGGATGGTTCCTTTTATACAACTTTGAAAGAGAGGGTTGAAAAGGCAATGCCGAAAAATAAACGCCAAAATGATATACGTTTAATCGTGAAGGGAGTTTTTTTCACTTTGGCCCATATATTTGCAGTTTATTATTTTGTCAAGGAGTTCACATTAGTGTCTGCTCTCCTATATTCCATCACTGCTGCCCAAATGAATATCAATGTGATGCATGACGGAAATCATATGGCATTCACGAGCAATAAAACCATAAGCCAAATTGCTGGATATGTGTTGGATTTAACTTTCTCGACTAGTGTCGTTTATCGAAGATCTCATAATTTTGGTCATCATGGATGTGTGAATCATTACGAATTAGATAGAGCTTTCGACACCACATTCCCAATATTCCGCATGCATAAATTACAACCCAAATTAGGATTTCACAAGTATCAACATATTTATTGCTGGTTGTTGTATGGAATGGTGAATTTTGGTATATTGATTTTTTTTTTTTTTTATCATTAGATAGCTGAATATTCACTCTTTAATTTTTTAAATTTAAAATTAATTTATTAATTAATTTTTAGGAGATTTGTTTGGAACTTTTGATGAACTGTTTTGGATGTCAAATTATCCCACAAGAAGAGGATTCCTCACCAAAAAATCCTACTATGGACATATTCTCACTAAAATAATATGGTTTATTCTAATTTGTATCTCTCCAATATATCGATTCGGATTTTATTCCATGTTCCCAGTGTGGGTGGTCTATATGGTTTCGTTTTCGTAAGAAAATATTGGAAATTCAAAATTTTTTTGTGATTAATTGAAGATATTGTTATGTTTTCTTTTTTGCTGTTAATCATTGGACAACAGAAGCTCAACAAGTTGATAACACCAGCATCAATAAAACAAATTGGGGAATTTTGCAAGTTTTTTCCAAAAAAAATTAAACAATGTATATCATAATTATAGGTTGAAAATTCATCTAATTTTGCTATTGACTCTTCTTTCTGGACACATATTTCTGGAGGTCTCAATTATCAAGTTATTTGATTGTTTAATTTTGTGAATTTTTTTATGATTTGAATAGATTGAGCATCATCTCTTTCCAAATTTCGCCCATACGAGGTTACCAGAAATTTCAAAAATTGTCCAAGACTTATGCAAAGAATATGGATTGAGGTATTAAAAAAACCACAAAATAGAATTATTATTTTTAAAATTATAGATATTTCTCATTTAAAACTTTTTGGAATGCTCTTTATAGTCATTATCAACTTTTGAAAGAACTGGCAGAAGCAGATTAATTAATTCTCTTGAGTTGATTTTTTTTTAACAAAGTTGCTGAACTTAAATATTGAGAAAAATCTAAATTTTTAATTAATTAATTTTAGAAAACCAATTATTACATTTTTAATTAAGAAGTTCGAAAATTTTATCAAAATCAAACTTTATTAAAAAAAAAACAAAAAAAAAAATAAAATAATTGGAATTTTTATTCTTGGTTTTTGTTAATTTCTTTTTTTAATTTAAAATCGTTTGAAATCCTTCTTTTTTTCTTTCCTGTTCACTTCCCTCATTTTTCCCATCCTTTTTATTTTCAGAAAGAATTTGAATGTTCTTCAAAATGTAGTCCAGAAGAAATTTTTTTTTTTTGTTTTTTTTTATATTTTGGCTTTTCATTGATTTTGAATCTTCATCAGAATGATTTTTTTCCTCTTCTATCATATTTTCCTGTGTTTTCAAAGGAGAATTCTTCTCTAAAATGAGTTCTCTTTGTTTTTCTCTCTTATTACCATCTTCTATTTCTTTTAAGTCATTAACTTTTTGTAAAGTCCTAAATTGTTCTAAAAGACACTCTTCAATTTCTTTCATTATTCTGGATAAAGTGCAATATGGTATTTCAAATAAAGATGCAAATTCATTTTTTGTAAGTGTTAAATCAAAAGACTAAAATTCAAAAATTTTTAAATGATAAAGGCAAATGAAATTACTTTTAGGATCGTGACAACTATTGCAGTTATGAAATTCATTGGACTCTTGCCGTTTTTTAAAAATTGGATTTCGGGCATCGAATATAAGGCTTTAGCTTTTTGATAAAACATTTTTTTCGTTTTTGCCATCAATTCAGTGGATTCGCCAAATTTAATGAAAAAAATATTGTTGTGATTTTTCGATAAATTCGAAGCTGGCTTATATAAATCGGTAATCATGTCGAATTTCTTTTGATTTAATTTTTGAGTGTTCAAGAAAAGAGAAATTTTTTGAAATAATTTTTCGAAAATTTCTTCGAAATCATTTTGGTGTTTTTCCACATAATTTTGAGGAAGGGCCTTTTTGAAGTTTTCTGTGAACTTAAGGAAGTGTTTATTTTTTATGTTCATGTTTATCTAAAACAAACCTCATGATTTAAAACAAATCAAAATTTACCAAAAACTCCTTTAGCTTGATAAATCTTTTATTTTCAATACATTTTAGATAAAAAGCAGAAGCAACCAAGGCCTTTATGTTGTGGCATGCCTCTTTCGTGTTTTTCAAATATTTGTCTATTTGTATTTCAATATCTTCTCGATCGTTCTAGGAAAAAATTTTTGATAAGTTCTTAGAAAAATATTGGAGACTTTTTGCAGAGGAATGAATTTCTCACAAAGTGTCAGAACTTCCTTAATCTTCTTATGTCTTTTATAATTGGTATCTGGGTTAATCAAAAATTTTTGAAAAGCAGGGTTATATGGGTTTATCAAAACTCTTTTGGCGATTCCTTTCTCTTCAATAATTTTATTATTTTCGTTTTGAATGCTACATGAATCGAATACCTGCCCACATTCGGTGCACAGCGACTCGAGATCATTGTGAATAATTGAAATGAGTTCTATTTATGATTATTTTTATCAACAACAAAAATTAAAAATTACCATAGCCGCACTTTGGATTTGGACATTTTTTCATTTGATGATTATATTATTTTTAACACTAAATTAATCAAAATAATATTTGTTTTCTATATATAATAAATT
>Ga0302186_10001594_pt1 | contig 18547 bp, 26 predicted proteins | sample II_Bog_E1_2_FD_198782 | JGI IMG/M metagenome (GOLD analysis project Ga0302186, IMG submission 198782) | Peat permafrost microbial communities from Stordalen Mire near Abisko, Sweden - II_Bog_E1_1 | ecosystem: Environmental > Terrestrial > Soil > Wetlands > Peat | place: Sweden: Abisko...
AAAAAACAAATAATATACTAATTAAACCTGTAAAAACTAAATAAATACTACCTGTATAACCATGAAACCACATAGCAGTTCCAAAAGTAAAAAATAAACAACCAAAAGAAGCGAAAAAAGGCCAAGGGCTTGGATCAACTAAATGATAAGGATGTTGATATAAATTTTGTATATTTTTATTAGACATTTGAATCTAAGTTTTTTTTTTACTAATTTTTATTATAATGTTAAAATAAAATATTAAAAAATATATATTATTTTTATAAATAATATATAGAAATTTCCATATGAGAAACTAATCGATAAATAGTTTCATGCATACAACTTAAAAAAATTTTTGGATATAAACCCATAACTAAAGTTATAAATATTAAAATAATATGTATTAAAAATTCTCTATAACTTATATCATAAAAAATATTTAAAAAATTACTTTGAATGTTACCATAACAAACTCTATTATATAATAATAAAGAATAAGCCCCTCCTAAAACCATACTAGTACCGGCAAAAAAAGCAACAATAGTATTTTCTTGAAAAATACCAGCTAAAATTAATAATTCACCTACAAAGCTACTAGTACCCGGAATAGATATATTAGCAAAAATATAAAATAAAAAAAATATAGAATAAATAGGCATTGTATGAGCTAATCCACTATAATAACTTAAATATCTTGAATGATACCGATCGTATAATACACCAATACATAAAAATAATGCACTAGCTACTATACTGTGACTTAACATTTGTAATAAACTACCTTCAATACCTTCAATAGTTAAAGAAAATAAACCAACTATAATCATATTCATATGTGCTACAGAAGCATAAGCAATAATTCTTTTTAAATCAGTTTGTCTTATAGCTGTTATTGATGCATATATAATAGATATTACACATAAAACTAAAACAAAAGGAGTAAAAAAAACAGTTGCTTTAGGAAATAATGGTAAAGAAAATCTAATTAAACCGTAAGAACCTAATTTTAGCAAAATACCAGCTAAAATAACAGAACCAGCTGTAGGTGCTTCAACATGTGCTTCAGGTAACCAAATATGAAAAGGTAACATAGGTACTTTAACAGCAAAAGAAAAGAAAAAAGCTAACCAATATAATTTTTGATAAAATAAATCAAAATTATAATTATATAATAATATATATAAAGTAGTACCTGTAGTAATATATATATGAATGATAGCTATAAACATAAATAAAGAACCAGTTAAAGTATATATAAATAAATAATATGATGCTTTTATTTTACGTTCTCTTGAACCCCAAATACCTATAATTAAAAACATAGGTATTAATACACTTTCAAAAAAAATATAAAAAATAATCAAATCTAAAGTACTGAAGGTTATTAATAAAAAAAATTCTAAAAAAAAGAATAAAATACAATAATCTTTTATATTTTTTTGAATAACTTCATAACTAGCCAGAAAACAGATAGGAATTAAAAAAGTAGTTGCAATTATAAAAAATAATGAAATACCATCAATACCTATACTAAAATACATATTATAATTAGCTAACCAATTATAAGTAAAACTAAATTGAAATTCTGATGCAGTTTTATCAAATAATATCCATAGAAATAAAGAAATTATGAATATTAAAAAAGAATAAAATACACTAAAATTTTTGATATTTCTTTCATTTTTTAAAAAAAATAAAAAAAATATGCCGAAAAGAGGTAAAAAAAGTAAAATTAATAATAAGTTGAACATAAAGATTTATAGATTTGGCGAATAATGGGGATTGAACCCATAACTTTCAAACTCACAATCTGACACTCTACCAATTGAGCTATATTCGCCTTTAATTTTTATATCTTTTTTAAAAGATTATAAAAATAAAATAATGGTTTTTTAAGTTGATAATTTAAAGGTAAAATTTGTTGTAAATCTTTATTTACAAAAATTTTTTTCATTTTTTGATTGGAAAATATTAATTTTTGATAAAATAAATAAATAAACTCTAATTTTTTAAATTTTTGAGTAATATTATTTGTTTCTAAAAAATGATTACCATAAATAATAATTAAAGATCCCTGACCTTTCAAATTTGGGAAAATATTTTTAATTAAATTTTGTTTTAAAATAAAAAAATTTAAATTTAATTTTTTTATTTCTTTTTTTAAATTAATTTTTTCGTTATAATTTAAATCATTATAACGAAAAAAATATATAAAATTGTTATTTTTTTCTATTTGTTTAATTTTTTCTAATTTAAATTTATTAATATATTTATTAATCATATATATATTTTATCGATCTACTTCCCCAAACACAATATCTTGTGTACCAATAATTGTAACAACATCAGCTATCATATGATCTTTACACATAAAATCTAAGGCTTGCAAATGCGCAAAACCGGGTGCTTTTATTTTACAACGATAAGGTTTATTAGTACCATCAGAAACTAAAAAAACACCAAATTCACCTTTTGGCGCTTCAATTACAGTAAAAGTTTCACCACTATTTACAGTAATATTTTCAGAATAATATTTAAAATGATGAATTAAAGATTCCATTGATTGTTTTATTTGGGATCTATTGGGACTAGATATTTTTTTATCATCTACTTTAATGGGACCTTCAGGCATTTGATTTAATGTTTGTAATATTATATTTACAGATTGTCTCATTTCCTCAATTCTAATTAAATAACGATCATAACAATCACCGTTAGTACCTATAGGTATTGAAAAATCTAATTTATCATATATTTCATATGGTTGTGTTTTTCTTAAATCCCAAGATATACCAGAACCACGTAACATTACACCACTAAATCCTAAATCTAATGCATCTTTAGCTTTAACAACACCTATATCAACTAAACGTTGTTTCCAAATACGATTACCTGTTAACATCTCTTCAAACTCATCTAATCTTGTTGGAAATTGATTACAAAAAATAAAAATATCATTTAATAAACCTAAAGGAATATCCTGATGCACTCCTCCAGGTCTAAAATAACTGGAATGCATACGTGCTCCAGAAACTCTTTCATAAAATTCCATTAGTTTTTCACGTTCTTCAAACCCCCAAAAAAAAGGAGTCATAGCACCAACGTCTAAAGCATGACAACATACAGCTAATAAATGATTTAAAAGTCTAGTTATTTCTGAAAATAATACACGAATATACTTAGCTCTTAAAGGTATGTTACAATTTAATAATTTTTCAACTGCTAATACATAAGCATGTTCTTGAGACATCATTGATACATAATCTAAACGATCAAAATAAGGTAATGCTTGTAAATAATTTTTATATTCGATTAATTTTTCGGTACCTCTATGTAATAAACCTATATGTGGATCAGCTTTTTGGACAATTTCACCATTTAATTCTAAAATTAAACGTAAAACACCGTGTGCTGCTGGATGTTGTGGACCAAAATTTATTGAAAAATTTTTTATTTTTTTTAAAGACATTTTTTACTTAAATTTAATTAAAATAACAAAGAACATTATTAAATATATATTTATTTTATTTTTTTAAAAAATACTAAAAAAATATAAAAAAAAAATGTATATGAACATCAATTTAATTATAAAAAATATTTATTTTTATAAAAAACTTTATTACAATTTAAATATAATTAATTATATTTAAAATATTCATCAACTAATTTTAAATTTAAATCAAAAGGATATTTTATTTCTTTAAATAAAGGATTTCTTAAAAAAATACAAATATTATATTTATTATTAAATTGAATATAATTTACTTTATTTTTTCTAATAGTTTTTATTAAATTATAAGATTTTTTAAAATTTTGTTTTTTTTGTAAATAATAAAATTTTTTAAAAATTTTAAAATTATTTAAAGTTATAATATCACCACGTTTTAAAATATAATTAGGTGAAGTTATTATCTTATTATTTACTTTAATTTTACCATGATTAATAATTTGTTTAGATTCAAAAATAGTTTTTACTATTTTTGATCTAAAAACAACCATATCTAATCTGCTTTCAAGTAAAATAACAAATTTATGTATAATATTATTATTATTATTTCTATTTTTTAAATAACTAAATAAATTTTTTAATTGATATTCAGGTATACAACCATAAAAATTTTTAAATTGTTGTTTTGCGAATAATCTTTCTTTATATAATTTTTGTTTTTTTTCGGGTCTTTTAAATTGATTTAATTTTTTTAATAATAATAATATAGAATTATTATTATTATGTTTATAACTAGTTTTAAAAGCTTTTTTTAATTCTTTTTTCATTTTAACTTGAAATTTTATAAAATCAAGTTGTCTTATTTTTCTAAAGATATTATTTTTTAAAAGTTGCCATTTTTTTTTTTTTAATTTGATTATATTTAAATTTGCATGAATATTTTTATTATTTTGAAAACAAATTTTATTACGAGGTCTTAATTTATTCATTTATTTTGAAAATGTTTTTCTTATTAAATATATTAAAAAAAATAAAGATTTTAAATTTTTAGTATTAGAAAAAATTGGATAATTTATATAATCTATATTTGAATTAGTATTATTTAAAGTTATTACTGGTATGTTTTTATGATTAAATTCTGTTAATAAATAATTTTGTTTTGTTTTAGATTTTAATAAAATTACTAAATTAATTTTATTTTGTTTTAAAAAATTTGAAATAGTTTTATTAGTTAATAAACCATTAACCCAAATATCATTTTTTAAAATTATATTTTTATTATTTTGTGTAAAATTTATTTTTTTAGATTCAGATAATAAAAATTTAATATCAAAAGAATCACCTATTATTAATATTTTTTTATTTTTTTTTATACATAATTTTATTAAAAATAAAGCTTTTTGTAAAAAAAAAATAGTAGATTTTAAATTAATAATAGAATAATTATGTCGAAAACCATAAATAAAAGGTAAATTTTTTTTTTTAGTTTCTTTTAAAGATTCACCATAAAAATTTTTTGATTTAAATAAAGAATTAAGTAAATATTCTTTTTGTATTTTTTTAATTTTTATTTTTTTGTTTATCATATTATTATTTTTTACTTTTTTTTCCTTCTTTTAAAATAATTATTTCATTTTTTAATAATAAGCCTTTACCTTTATAAGGTTCCGGTTTTTTGAAATTTTTTATATAATGTACATATTTAGTTAAAAAAATCCAATCATTACTACTAAAAATTAATTTATTTGTTTGATTTATTATTTTTATATTTTCTGGTATTTCTATAGTAATTGAATGACTATATCCTAATTTTAATATTAAATTATTTTGTTCAATAAAAGCTTTAAAACCTAAACCTTTTAAAAATAAATTTAATTTAAAACCCTGTAATATACCTTTTATTTTTAATTTTATTAACGATTTATATAAATTTAAAAAACTTTTTTTTTTACGTTTTAAGTGTAAATCATTAAAACTTAATAGAATATTATTATTTTTTAAAAAAAAATTTAAAGAATTCATTATATTTAAATTAATAGAGCCTAAAGGTCCAGTTAATTTTAATTCATTTTTTTTTAAAATTATATTTATATTTTTTGGTATTCTAATTTTTTCATGTATATTAAAAATATTTAAAGAACCTAAAGTACTTTGAAAAAATATTATTTTTTTTTTTTTTAGATTATTTTTTAAAATTTTAATCATATATTTATTTTTAGTTAATTATTATTTTTTAAAAATTTAGATAAAAATTAATAAATATTACATATTAATTCACCACCTAAATTTAATTTTTTTGCTTGTAAATCGGTAATTACACCATAAGAAGTTGATATAATATATATACCTCTTTTTTTTATTTTAAATAAATCTTTATTTTTAATATAAATACGTTTACTTGGTTTTGAGATTCGAATAATTTGATGTATTATTGATTTATTATTTTTATATTTTAAATAAATATAAATAATATTATTTTTTTTTTTAGAAATTTGATAACTTTTAATTAAACCTTCTTTTATTAAAATATTTAAAATATTAATAATTTGTTTTGATTTATATTGAGTTATTTTATATTTTTTAGCTAAATATCCATTTTTTATTTTTGAAAAAAAATTAGAAAGAGTATCTGTAATAATCATTAGATTTTATTTATAAATAATAATTTTACCAGTTATATTTAGAAATTCCAGGTAAAAATCCAGTAGAAGCTAATTTACGTATTTGTAATCGTGATATTTTAAAAAATCTATAAACACTTTTAGATCTACCTGTTAAAATACATATATTTTTAATTCTAGTTAAAGATGAATTCCTATCAAAATTAAACCATTTTTGTTCAATTTTCCATCTAATTATTTTTTTTAAATTAAAATTATTTGAAATTATTTTAATAATTAATCTTTTTTTTTCTAAATCTTTAAATAATAATCTTTGTTTTATATTTTTTTTTATTTTTTTTTGCATAATCTTTTTTTTTGGAGATAATCGGACTTGAACCGATAACAGTATATTTGCAAAACATAAATTCTACCAATTGAATTATATCCCCTTTATTATATAAGTGTATTGGGATTCGAACCCAAGACCATCGGATTAAAAGTCCGGTGCTCTAACCAACTGAGCTATACACTTTTATTTAATAAAAATAATTATATTATTAAATATTATATAAATATTTTTTAGATAATATAAATTTTTTATTAAATAAATTTTTAATTTTATTTACATAGAATAAATTTATTAATGAATTTTTTAATAAATATTCGTTTTTATATGTATTATAATTAATAATATTTTCATTTAAAGTAGTTTCATAATAAGTACTAAAATCTTTAAATAAATTAGTATAAGATACTTGTTTATTTTTAATTTCTAAATTTAATAAAATTTTTTCATTTATTTTTGAATTAATATATTTCTTTCTAAATTTAATATTAGTTGAAATTATTGGTAAAAAATAATATGAAATAAAAAAATAAAAATTAAAGAAAAAAAATAAAAAAAAAGCTACTTGATTGAAAAAAGAAAATTGATCGAATTGAGGCATATTTAAAAAATTAAGTATTTAAAGAAAAAGAAAATTTTTTTAAATTATTTAAATTATTTAAATTATTAGATTTTTTAAAATATTTTAAATTATTTAAAATTAAATTTTTTTTTTTTTTAAAATCTTTAATTAAAAATATTCGAGAAAAATTAAATTTCAATTTATTTTTATTTATTTTATTTGAATAATAAAAATATTGGGTATGTTTTTTTATTTTTTGTAATTTAATTTTATATTTTTTTCTAATTTTAAATCGTTTTTTTAAATATGAATTATATATTTTTTTTTTTTTTGTATTATTTATATATAAATGTTTTGATTTTATTTTAAAAATTAAACCACAAAAAGCTATTAAACTATATTTTTTTTTATAAGTTTTTAAAATATGACTTTTAATATATGGTAAATTTATTTTAATTTTTTTTTTATAATATATTTTAAATTTATTATTAGAATTTTTTATAAAAAACTTAGTTATTATAAATTTTCTTTTATTAAATTTTTTAAATAAAAAATTTATATAAAAATTAAAAAAAAAAGAATTAATAATTTCAGTATTAATAACCATATCATTAATCATTTTTTTTTTATGATCCTGTATAAAATATATTAAATTATTTTTATTTTTATTATATAAATTATTTTTATTTATAATTGGAAAAAAATAATTTTCTTTTAAATTTATATTTAATAAATATAAATCATCTAACTTTAATAAAAGTATATCTTTTAATAAAGTTTTATTCTTATTTTTAAATTTATTAAAAAAATTTAAATCCTTTAAATAATATTGATAGGTATCTAAATAGTTAATAGTAGTAATATTTAATATAGATTTTTTCTTTAATATTTGCATTAATAATTTAATAAATTAAAATAATAAATAATATAGGCTTAGTAGGACTTGAACCTACAACTCTACCGTTATGAGCGGTATGCTCTAACCAATTAAACTATAAGCCCTTATTTTTATTATTTATAAATAAATTTTGTAGAAACAGGTAATTTAGTCGCACCTGCTTGAAAAACCTTTTGAGCATTTTCATAGGAAATACCACTAATTTCAAATAAAATTTGACCACTTTTAATTTTAGCGACCCAAAAGGATACAGCACCTTTTCCTTTACCCATACGATTTTCATTAGGTTTTGATGTTACGGGTGTATCTGGAAAAATACGTATCCATAAATAACCTAAACGTTTCATTTTTCGAACTATAGCTCTTCTAGTAGCTTCTATTTGTTTAGATGTTATTCTTTTTTCTTCTAAACTTTTTAAAGCATATTTTCCATATATAATTTGACTTCCTCTAGTTGTTTGTCCTTTAAGAGTACCTTTGAATTGTTTTTTATATTTTGTTCTATTTGGAAATAACATAATTTTATATTTATTATATTCTTAATTTATTTTTTAGATAAATTAAAAATATATTTATTTTTTTGTTGTTTATTTTTAAAATTTAAAATTTTTTTAGAATTATTTTTAAAATGGCCCTTTATTTTTTTAAGTTTAAATAATTTTTTAATTTTATTTGAATTTTTTAAATAAAACCACATTTTAACACTACAAACACCAGATTTTGTAGTAAATTCATCAAAAGTATATTGAATATTTTTATCTAAACTACTTAAAGGTATTCTACCTTCTTGATATACTAATTTTCTTTTTCGTTTAGCACCATTAACTCTACCTTTTACTTGTAATTTATATCCCAATATTTTTGAATTCATTTTAAAATATTCTTTTAAAATTCTATTAATAAAATTTAAATAACCTCTATGTATTTTTTTTTTTTTAATAGTTCTAACAATATATTTAGAAATAATATTCATTTTTCCTAAAGTAAAAGCAATTTGACAAATACTTAAAAATTTTAATATTTTTTTATCTTTTAATCTTCTTCTTTTTTTTTTTAAATATTTATAAATATAAAATCTTAAATTTTTTTGATAATTATTTAATTTAAAATGAGATTTTAAAAAAAAAATCTTAATATTATATTTATTTTCTAAATAAGAATTTAAATGTATTAAAATATTTGATTGATTTTTTAAAATATTTTTTTTAAAAGTATTATGTACAAAAATATAAATATATAAATTTTTAGAAATTTTATTTATTTTTATTTGTAAAGTTGATATTTTTTTATTATTTAATAGTGTTTCTATATATTTTCTTAATTCTAAATCAAAATGTAATATTTCAGCATAGTTTTTTTTTTCAACTATCCATTGTGAATGCCAATTTTTTTTATTTTTTAATCTTAAACTAATTGGTATAATTTTTTGACCCATTTATCTTTTTTTTTTAGCTTTTTTATATATATATCTTTTTCTAGTATTTATAAATTCACCAAATTTAAAACCTATCATATCTTTAATTATTTTTAATTTTATAAATGATTGTCCATTATATATATTAAAAATAATATCTATATCTTGTGGCATTATAACTAGATTTTTATTAAAAATTTTAACCCATTTTTTTTGATTATTTATTAAATTATATTTAAAAAAAGGAGATTTTTTACTATTTCTTGACATTTTTTTTTTTTCTAACTTCTAAAATAAAATGATTTAATTTTTTTTTAGATCGAGTTGGTTTTCCTTTTGTAATTTTACCCTGAGGTGAAACAGAAGGTCTACCACCACTTGTTTTACCTTCACCGCCACCATGTGGGTGATCTACTGGATTCATTGCAACTCCTCTTACATGAGGCCGTCTATTTAACCAACGAGCTCGACCAGCTTTTCCTAATTTTATCTTTTTATGGTTAACATTAGAAACAATACCTAAAGTAGCATAACATGTTAATAATATTAAACGTAATTCACCTGAATTTAAACGTATTTTAGCATAATTATTAGATAATTTTTGTAATAATTGTGCTGAAGTTCCAGCACTTCTTATTAATTTTCCTTTTGAAAAAGGATTTAAACTAATATTATGTATTGTGCTACCAATAGGTATATTTAATAAAGGTAAAGCATTACCTATTTTTAAATCTGAATTTGGACCACTTTGTATTTTATCATTAATTTTTAAACCTTCCGGTGCTAAAATATAAAAATTTTTATTTTCTTTTTCATTAAAAATATTTGCAATATTAGCAGATCTATTTGGATCATAACAAATAGCCTGAACAATTCCTTCAGTATTAATTCTATTGAATTGTATATTACGATATAAACGTTTATGGCCACCTCCACGATGTCTTACGGTAATTTTACCTTGATTATTTCTACCATTAGATCTTTGAAAACCTTTTATTAATTTTTTAATCGGTAATTTTTTTATTAAATTATTTATAAATAAAACTGTTTGACGTTGTGATGAAGTAATTGGTTTTATTATTTTTTGTATCATTTTTTTAAAAAAAAATATATTGTATATAGATAAAGAATAATTTCTCTTATGTTATATATTTTTGATAAAGCAATTTCAAATTCAAATAGTATTTTATATTCATTAACTATTTTATATGGTATTAATAAATTTCAATCTAAAAGAATTTGTAAAAATATTGGAATTAATCCTCAAACAACTATTAATAAATTAAAAAAAAATCAATTAAACCGTTTAATTAACTATATAAATAAAAATATAAAAATTGAACAATTATTAAAAAAATATAAAAAAGATCATTTTAATAATTTATTAAATATAAAAACTAATAGAGGTATTAGACATAATTTAGGATTACCTGTACGTGGTCAAAGAACACATACTAATGCTAAAACTTCTAAAAAATTAAAAAATATTATTTAAATGATAAAAAAAAAAATTAAGATTAATAAAATATTAATAGCACATCTATATATTAATTGTGCTTTAAAAAATACTATATTAAGTTTAACAAATGAAAAAGGTCAATTATATAAACAATGGTCTAGTAAATCTTTAAAAAAAACATCAAATTTAAAAAAAAATTCACCATATAATATACATTTTATTAGCTATAAAGTAAAAAAATTTCTTATTTCTAAAAAAATATATTGTTTAAAAATTTTTATTAAAGGTAAAGGTCCCGGACGTTATAATGTAATTAAAAATTTAATTTCTAAAAAAATTAAAATAATATTTATACAAGATAATACTAATTTACCTTTTAATGGTTGTCGTGCTCCAAAACAAAAAAGACGTTAAAATTTAATTTTGGATAGATGGCTGAGTGGTTTAAAGTATCAGTCTTGAAAACTGAAGTATATATTAATATACCGTGGGTTCAAATCCCACTCTATCCTTAATTATTTTTAAAAGCTAGAGACGGAATTGAACCGTCATTAAAGGATTTGCAGTCCTTTACATTACCATTATGTTATCTAGCCAATTATTATTTATTACCATTATGTTTAAAAAAAAAGAAAATTTTTTTAATTATCAAAATCAAATAATATTAACAAATGGAGCTGTTATACATATAAGTTCTGTAAAATATATTAAAAATATGGAACTTAATAAATCTTTTTTAAAAGATTTTAATAAAATTGAAAAAAAAATTATTGTTAAAGAGAGTAATTTTTTAAAAAAATTAAAAAAATAAATTATTATTATTTTTTATATTTTTTTTTTAATAAATAAATATAAATAAATATTTCTATAAAAAAATATATAATTATTAAAAAAATAAATTGATTATATATTTCTAAGGGTATTATTAAAAAAATAATTATTAAAAATAATAAATAAAATATATTTCTATATTTTGTAAAAACTTTAATATTAAAAATATTATATATAGTTAAAAAATATAAAATAAAAGGATAAATAAATAATATATATATATATATAAAGAATGTAAAAATAAATAAAAAATAATCATATAATTTAGGTTCTAAATATATATTAAAAATATAATTATTTAAAAAATTTATATTATAAAAATAAAGCCATAAATTTGGTAGTATTTGAATAAATATAATATATAAAAAAAAAAAATTTGAAATAAAAAAAATAAAAAATATTTTTAATATTTTAATATTTTCTTTTTTATTAAAACCCTTAATTAAAAAAAACCAAATTTGTATAAATAAAAATGGTATAAAAAAAAATATTGAAAAAAATATTGCTAAATAAAAATTTAAAAAAAAAATATCGGTTATTTCAGTATAAATAAAATATTTTAATTCAGTAATATTTAATAAGGGTTTAATAAATAAATAAATTATTTGATCTGTATATAAAGAACATATCAAAAAAATAAATAAAAATGAAAAACTAAAAATAATAAAATTATATTTTAATTCAATAAAATGTAATTTAAAATATGTTATTAATGTTGAATTATTCATTAAAATTATATATATATAAAGCCTACTTGGTGAAATTGGTAAACACGTTAGATTTAAAATCTGATCCTATTTTAAAAGGTTATTGGTTCAAGTCCAATAGTAGGTATTATTTAAAAATTATATCAGAGTGGTGAAATTGGTAGACACATTACACTTAGGATGTAAATTTTAAGGGTTCGAGTCCCTTCTTTGATAATGTTCTATATACAATGTTTTTAAAGGCGAAATAAAGTAAAGGTAACTTCTCAGGCTCATGATCTGAATATGTAGGTTCGAATCCTGCTTTTGCCATAAAAATAAATATAATTTTTTATTATGATACATATACAAACAAAATTAAAAATAAAAGACAATACTGGAGTAAAAATAGGACAATGTATAAAAATATATAAAAAAGCTACTGGTACTATTGGTGATACTATTTTGATATCAGTTAAAAATTTACGTTTAAATAAAAAAAAAAAAATTAAAATAACTAAAGGAGATTTATTAAAAGCTTTAATTATACAAACAAAATATTCTGTTAAGAATACAATAGGTAATTATATTAAATTTGATAATAATTGTGCTGTTATTTTAAATAATCAAAATAAATTAATGGGAACACGTATTTTAGGACCAATTACTTCTGAATTTAGAAAAAAAAAACAATTTAAAATACTTTCTTTAGCTTCTAATATTTTATAATAAAATGAATCACATAAAAAATCATTATAATCATACTATAACTTATGATTTAATAAATAAATTAAATTTTAATAATATTTTTAAAATACCAACAATTAATAAAATAGTATTAAATATTGGTTTAAAAAATTCAAATATGGAAAAAAAAAAAATGATATCTATTGTATTATTATTAAGATTAATAATAAATCAACAGATTTTAAATACTAAATCTAAAAAAAATAATATAATCTTTAAAATAAAAAAAGGCGATATTATGGGTTGTAAAGTAACTTTACGAAAACAAAATGTTTATATTTTTTTAGAAAAATTAATAATTTTTATATTACCAAATATTAAAGATTTTAAGGGTATTTATATTAATAAAAAATCTATTAATATTTTAAATTTAAAAATTAAAAATATTTTAAATTTTTTTGAATTAGAAAAAGAATTTTTAAAATTTCAAAATTTACCTTTTATAGATATAAGTATACATACTACATCTAAATCATATAATTATTTATATGTATTATTAAATCAATTTAATATACCATTAATTAATAAAAAATAACGCGAAAATAACTCAATTGGTAGAGTATAATCTTGCCAAGATTAAGGTCGCGGGTTCGAATCCCGTTTTTCGCTTTTATTTTTAAAAAGAAGAAATGGCTGAGTGGTTTAAGGCGGTAGACTGTAAATCTATTAGATTTTCTATCATAGGTTCGAATCCTATTTTCTTCAAAATCTTCAATAACTCAATTGGTTAGAGTATAGAGCTGTTAACTCTAAAGTTGTAGGTTCAAGTCCTACTTGGAGAGTTTATTAATTTATAAAAATAATTTTTAATTAAAAATTACTTTATAACTAAAATATATTATTTATATAATATTTTAATAATATTATAAAAAATAAGATAATAATATAACTATTTTATTTATTTTAAATAAATGGCTATAGAATTATCTTACATACTTGAATCTAATATTAAAAATTTTAAAAGTGAAAAAAAATTAGAAGAAACTGGTATAGTTTTATCGATGAGTGATGGTATTGCTCGTTGTTATGGTTTAACTAAAATTCAAGCTGGTGAAATGGTTGAATTTAACAAAGGAAATATTAAAGGTATGGCTTTAAATTTAGAACCTGACGTAGTTGGTGTGGTTGTTTTTAGTAATGAAAGAGAAATTCAAGAAGGTAATTTCGTAAAAAGAACCGGTTCTATTGTAAGTGTACCAATTGGCGAAGGTTTATTAGGACGTGTAGTAGATGCTTTAGGTCAACCAATTGATGGAAAAGGTGCTATTAAATCTGATAAATTAAGTAGAGTGGAAATAAAAGCACCTGGTATTATGCCTAGACAATCTGTAAGTGAGCCAGTACAAACAGGGTTAAAAGCTGTAGATAGTTTAATTCCTATTGGTAGAGGTCAACGTGAATTAATTATTGGTGATAGACAAACTGGAAAAACTTCGATTGCTATTGATACTATAATTAATCAAGTGAAAGCTCACCAAACAGGTGATAAAGATAATCAATTATTTTGTATTTATGTAGCTGTTGGTCAAAAAAGATCAACCGTGGCTGATTTAACCAAAACTTTAGAAGAAAAAAATGCATTATTTTTTTCAATAGTAGTTGCGGCAACAGCATCTGATTCAGCTCCATTACAATTTTTAGCTCCTTATACAGGTTGTACTTTAGGTGAATATTTTAGAGATAACGGTAAACACGCTGTTATTTTTTATGATGATTTATCTAAACAAGCTGTTGCTTACCGTCAAATGTCTTTATTATTAAGAAGACCTCCTGGTAGAGAAGCTTATCCAGGTGATGTATTCTATTTACACTCTAGATTATTAGAAAGAGCAGCTAAAATGAATATAGCAATCGGTGGTGGTTCTTTAACTGCATTACCAGTTATTGAAACCCAAGCGGGTGACGTATCTGCATATATTCCAACTAATGTAATTTCTATTACTGATGGTCAAATTTTTTTAGAAACAGAATTATTTAATCAAGGTCAAAGACCAGCAATTAGTGTAGGTTTATCTGTAAGTCGTGTTGGTTCTTCAGCACAAATTAAAGCTATGAAACAAATTGCAGGTTCTATGAAATTAGAATTAGCACAATTTAGAGAAGTACAAGCTTTTTCTCAATTTGGTTCAGATTTAGATGCTGCTACTCAACAACAATTACATAGAGGGGTTCGTTTAACTGAGATGTTAAAACAAGGATTAAATGTACCTTTAAATGTTGAAGATCAAATTGTTATTATTTTTTTAGGTGTTAGAGGTTTTTTAGATAAAATTGAAGTTAAAAAAATAGGACAATTTGAAACTGCTTGGTTACAATTTATTAAAAATAATCATAATGATATTTTAATAGAAATTGCAACTAAAAAAGAAATTAGTAAAGATTTAGAAACTAAATTACGTAGTTTAGCTACCGAATTTACTAATCAATTTTTAAATAAATAATATAAATTTATATTTATATTATTTATTTAAAATACGTAGTTTAATATTTATTTATTTATTTATTTGATTTAAAATACAAAAAAAGTTAATTTTATATAGTAAAGTCTATTTTAATATAATTTATAAATAGATTTTAATTTTTAATTATGATTCTACAATCAATTTTTTATAATAACTTTGAATTATTAATCCCCGAATTTTTTATAACATTAATTATTTTATTTTTTTTATTATTTGGTACTTTTTATAGAAATTTTAATAATAAAAAAATATTAATAATAAAAATAATTAATAATTTAATTATTTTTTTATTATTAATAACATTATTATTAATGTTCAATATACAAAACACATCAATAACTTTAATGAATGGAGCATTATTTACAGATAATTTAACTCAATTTATTAAAAGTATTTTAATTATTTGTACTATTTTATGTTATATTATTCAAACAAATTATATAATAAAACAAAAAATGTTTTCATTTGAAATTAATATTTTAATATTAATTTCATTATTAGGTTTAATGTTATTAGTATCTTCATTTAATTTTATTACTTTGTATTTAGCTGTTGAATTACAAAGTTTATCTTTTTATATATTAACAGCATCAAAACGTAAATCAGCTTTAGCTGTTGAGGCCTCTTTAAAATATTTTATTTTAGGTTCTATAGCTTCCAGTTTTATTCTTTTTGGCTCATCTTTAATTTATGGTGTATTTGGTTCTTTAAATTTTGGAAATATTTTTTTAATATTATCTAATATATATTATATTGAAAATATAGATTTAATTATAGGAGCTTTAAATGGATTTTTATTTATATTTATTGGTTTATTTTTTAAAATAGGTGCTGCTCCTTTTCATTTTTGGTTACCGGATGTTTATGAAGGTGCACCTAATAATATTACTGCTTTTTTTGCTATTGTACCTAAAATAGCCTTTGTAGGTATTCTAATTCGATTCGTATTTGATATATTAATTGATATTTCATCTTTTTTTGAAATTATTTTTTATGTAAGTGCGGTATTATCTATGTTTATAGGTTCATTAGCCGCGCTGCAACAAAAAAAAATTAAAAGATTATTAGCATATAGTTCTATAAGTCATGTAGGTTTTATATTAATAGGGTTTACATCAAATTTATTGGATTCAATTCCTTATATTTTATTATATATGATTATTTATATAATTATGAGTATTAATTTATGGACTTCATATTTATCTTTAAATATAAATAAAAAACCAATTAAATATTTAACTGATTTATCAAATCTATTTTCATATAATAAAATATTAGCTTTTATTATTATATTAAATGTTTTTTCTATGTCAGGTATACCACCTTTAGCTGGTTTTTTTTCTAAATTATTTTTATTTATTACTGCAATTAAAGCTAAATATTACGGATTAATTTTTTTTAGTATATTAGTTAGTATATTAAGTTCTTTTTATTATCTAAGAATGATAAAAATTATTTTTTTTGAAAAAATTTCTAAAAAATTATTTATAGATCAAATTTCTAAAATAAATGGTATTATATTAATAATAAATACACAATTTTTATTATTATTTTTTTTATATCCAAATTTTATATTAATAAATTTAAATAAATTATATTTATATTTATTAATATAATTATAAAGTTTAGATAGCTCAGTTGGTTAGAGTAAAAGACTGAAAATCTTTGTGTCGGTGGTTCGAGTCCGCCTCTAGACAAATTAATCATATATATATATTATAATTATGTATACATTAAAATTAACTATTAAATCTTTACAAAATTTAAAAAATATTAAAACATATTTATTTAAAATAAAACAATTTTTAAAAAATAAAAATATAATAATAAAAGGAAATATATCTCAAAAAAAAAAAAATACAATATATACAGTATTAAGATCACCACATGTATATAAAAAGTCAAGAGAACATTTTAATTATAATTATTATAAACAAACTTTTTATATATTAAATAATAATTTATATATTTTAATATATTTTTTAATTATTATTAAAAAAATAATACCTCAAAATACTTTATTGAAAACAAAAATTAAAAAAAATTAAATATGCTTATAGCTTAATAGGATAAAGCCTTAGATTGCGGATCTATTAGATGAAAGTTCAAATCTTTCTAAGCATATTTTTTAGAGTATGGCCAAGTGGTAAGGCATCCGTTTTTGGTATGGAAAATCAAAGGTTCGAATCCTTTTACTCTAAAATTGGTATAAATAAAGGGCCTATAACTCAGTTGGTTAGAGTATACGCCTGATAAGTGTAAAGTCAGTAGTTCGAATCTACTTAGGCCCATAATTATATTAAAAGGGTAATTAACTCAATTGGCAGAGTATTTCGTTTACACCGAAAATGTTAGCGGTTCAAATCCGTTATTACCCATTTATATACTATATTATATTATACTATTTTTTTATGACAACTATTAATCAATTATTTTTACAAAAACAAAAACGTTTAAAAAAAAAAAAAATAAATAAAAGTCCAGCACTTCAAAAATGTCCTCAAAAAAAGGGTGTATGTACAAAAGTATATATAAAAACACCTAAAAAACCTAATTCTGCTTTAAGAAAAGTAGCAAAAGTTAAATTAACTAATGAATATTCTGTTATTTGTTATATACCTGGTATTGGTCATACATTACAAGAACATTCGGTTGTTTTAATAAGAGGTGGTAGGGTGCAAGATTTACCAGGTGTTAAATATCATATTATTCGTGGTAAATATGATTTAACAGGTGTTTTAACTCGAAAAACTTCAAGATCAAAATATGGAACTAAACGACCAAAATAATCTTATAAGAAATTTATTTATTAAAATGTTATTAAAAAAAGGTAAAAAAAGTATAGCTGAGAATCTTTATAATAATATTTTAATAGAATTAAGGAAAAAAACAAAACAAAAACCTTTATTTATATTAATAAAAACAATTGATATTTTAGCACCTAAATTAAAATTAATAAATGTACCTGTAAGTAAAAGAAGAACTCGTAAAAGAAAAAATAAATATTTTTTAATGTTTTTAAATAAAGAAAAACAAATAAAAGATGCAATTAATTGGATGTTATCTTTTTCTAGAAAAAGAAAAACAAATTTTTTAAAAAATATTTTAA
>Ga0302186_10001596_pt1 | contig 18535 bp, 24 predicted proteins | sample II_Bog_E1_2_FD_198782 | JGI IMG/M metagenome (GOLD analysis project Ga0302186, IMG submission 198782) | Peat permafrost microbial communities from Stordalen Mire near Abisko, Sweden - II_Bog_E1_1 | ecosystem: Environmental > Terrestrial > Soil > Wetlands > Peat | place: Sweden: Abisko...
CTGAATTATATAAATATTTTCGGAACTATTGAAATTTTTCAAAAAAACAAAAATAATTCATTAAAATTGAAGAATCCTCAAAAGATTATAAATATATATATGAAGAATTTCCTAATAAAATAATAATAAAAAAAAATTCAGCAAAAACGCAAAAATAATATTGCAAAGCTGATGCTCTCCAAAAAACAATCACTGGACTCCATATCTCTCCAATCAATCTCAAAGAGACATTCGGAGGCTTGCCAACATAAAAAAATAATAACATCAGGAGATCAACTCAACAACTGTTATTATTGTGGTATCTACATTTCAGACGTTAGTTTTCTTTCCTTAAAAAACTTTCCTTATTTTCTTGTTTATTAGGATCCAAGTTGCAAAACATATAGATCTTTAAAAATGAAGTACAGTTGCTTTATGGATGTCAGCCATTTTATGACTGCTATGACCAAAAAAGCCTTCCAAAAAATCCAGATTTCCCCAGACAACATTTATTTAAAGGTAGTATATTTATTTTACAAAAATGAAAGATTTTTTTAGTTTCGAAACACGCTCATTGATTTAAATCAGATCACCTCTCAAAAATTGGGTTTTTCCCTGAACTCTTTTTACCTGTCCATCCATTATCTCGATTGCATAATGTCCAAAAAAGATAACAACATCCCTTTGACCTTCTATAACACTTATGCGGTAACATGTCTTCTAGTGGCAGCAAAGGCAGTGGAGCTGGATGAAAGAATCCCATATATTTCAAAAATGGTGAAATATTGCGGACATGAAATCAAGGCTGAAGACATCAAGGAAACTGAGAAGAACATTCTGCTACTTTTGGATTGGGAGTTACAAACGTGCACTATCCTAGACCTTTTAGAGTTTTATTTGTCACAAGGTGTGTTGTTCTCTAGCGATGAATTATACATAAAAGAAGAGGATTTAAGTAGTTATAAAGTCTTGAGTGAAAAAGACTTTAATTCAAATCATAAAAAAGTGGTGAAAGATTTGAGAGCTTTGGAGAAGGGGATGAAGAACCTGAATGTTAATGAGAGAAAAGAGATAAAGCATCAAAAAATGGAAACTTTCAGTGACATTCATGTCAATTTGATTCTGACCAACATTGAATATCAGGCATATAACTTGTTAGGAATTTTGTTAAAAGGTAAAAAAAAAAAAATATTATACACATTGACTAATTTTAAAAAATTTTTAGATCCAAAATTCGTTGATAAAGACATAAAATTGCTCGTTGCGGCCTTGATTGCCTATGTACGACAATCATCAAAAGTGAAGAATTTTTGGTAATTTAAAGAGTTTCCCAAAATAAATTAGTTAAAAAAATTAATTAAAGGAACACAGAACTTTTTAATATTTCCAATGGTTTGGTTGAATTGGATTTCAATGAAATCCTACAAGCGATCACTGAGAAATTTGAAACCTTGGCAACTCCGCACAAAAAGGTAATAATTCATTATTTTCTTACCAGAGCTTTGAATTTAGGAGGAATCTACGATCACTCTCACTCTTCCCAAGATAAAAACTCCAGCAAAACATTCAAAAGAAAGCTATTTCACAAAACTTTCGCATGAAGTTCACAAAGCTGCTAATTTTTTGCTCAAATAATAAACCTCATAACATTTTCTTTCTTAATTATTAAAGTATACATTATCGGTTCGAAGGGATATCTTTGCCCTTTATTTTATTTTATGAATAATAAATCCTTTTTTGTGAAATATAATTTTAATTAAATAAATTTTCTTTTTTTTCTTTTTGAAAAATAAAACAAAATAAAAAATTTTCTGTTTTCTGAACCCATTTAAAAATGGAACCTCTAGGCGACCCATTGAAAGACCGTCAGGTCAAAACTCTGAAAGCTCCACCACATAAGCCATTAGATAAAGCGTTATTGTGGCCTGAAAAATTAAAAAGTAACATTTCGTTTTTTACAACGGTTTGTCATTTTTCTTAATCTCAGATAAACCGGATTGGAAATTGCTGAGAATGCATTTGCAAAAGGAAGGACGGATTACCAAAGATGATCTGATTCGAATAGTGAACGAAACAAATAAATTATTTAGTTCTTAACTATATTTTTTTCAAAATGAAATGTAAAATAATTTTAGGAAACGAGGGCAATTTATTATACTTGCAAGACCCACTCACCGTTGTAGGAGACATCCATGGGTAAAATTTCTAACTTAGGAATATTAATACATAAAAATCTATTTTAAAACTAGACAATATTATGATTTGATAAAGATTTTGGAAGTTGGTGGCAACCCAGAAACGACAAAGTACATTTTTTTTTTCATTTTAAATGGTAAACTATATATTTAGGTATCTCTTCCTTGGAGACTTTATTGATAGAGGAACATTTTCCATAGAGGTCTTATTATTGCTCTATTGTTTAAAGGTAAATTCAAAATAATTATTTTATTTCAGGATTTTTTAAAAATTCCATTATTTTCTTTTTTCAGATATGTTACCCTTCCACGATTTATTTTCTCCGAGGAAATCATGAATGCAGGCAGATGAGTTCCTTTTTTAATTTTCGTGAAGAATGTACGTTTTAATATTGTTTATTTTGAAACTAAATGTATTGCAAGGCTTATACAAATATGATCAGGAAATTTATGACTTATTGATGGATTCTTGCGATCTTCTTCCCATTGCCTGCATAGTTAATGGCAAATTTTTGGCTGTTCACGGAGGAATTTCTCCTGAACTCAAAACAGTAATTTTTTCTAAAAATATAATATGAAACTTAAAATAAATAAAATAAAATAAAACATATTAAAATAATTAATAATAAAATTTCAAATCAAATAAAAAAAAATAGTTAGAAGCTATCAAGAAAATAGATAGATTCAAAGAGCCTCCCAGAATGGGTCTCTTTTGTGACATTTTATGGTCTGATCCCGTCGACAATGACACCGGCGCTTGCGACAGTTTATTTAAAAATAACGAAGTCAGAGGATGCTCCTTCTTCTTCGGGTACATTAACTGAATAATATTTTTTTTCTATTCGCCCCAGTCTGCAGGCAGTGAACAAATTCCTTGAAGCCAACAACCTCCTTTCTATAATCAGAGCACATGAAGCTCAGGTCGAAGGGTATAAAATGCATCGATGGAATGGGTCTGCTGATTTTCCTGCTGTGATCACCATATTTTCAGCTCCAAACTATTGTGATGTCTATAATAATAAAGGAGCCTTGATTAAATTTGATGTAACCTAATTTTTTATTTTTTTTTTACAAGATTATTTATAAAAAAAAGAACAACACTCTCAATATCCAACAGTATAACTATACAGAACATCCATATTTGTTGCCCAATTTCATGGATATTTTCACTTGGTCGATACCTTTTGTTGTTGAGAAAATCTCGGACATCTTTTGCAACATTTTGAAACCTGGATCTCATGAGAACGATTCTGATGATGAGGAGGTTGACAAGAAAATTAAGGAGAAAATCGCATTAGTTAAATCTGAAGAAGGAAAATCCACCTCTCCACAGATGAAACTCTCAGAGAAAGGAAACAAATTAAGGAACAAGATCAAATTTGTTGCCAAAATGGCCATTTTGCAGAAAAACTTGAGGCATTCATTTATTGTTTAAAATTTTAATTAGTAAATGAAATTTAGAGAAAATCATGAGGAAATCATAAAGATCAAAAATATGAGCTCGGATGGAAAAATACCAAAGGGGCTGCTTTTGGAAGGAGGAGTAGCAATAAAAGATGGTAAAATTATAATAATTTTGATATTCATTATTAGATATTTCTTGAAATTTTTCCGTTTAGCAATTGAATCGTTTAATACAGCTAAAAATGCTGACAAATGCAATGAGAAAAGACCAGATTTCCCTGCAAAGAAAATTTAGGTGTGAAACTGAATAATAAATTTTGAAAAAAAGAATTAGAATGAAAATTAAACATTTCATTTTTTCAATAAATTAAATTTAAATAAATTATTTTGAGAATCCTATATTAAACAAAATGCAAAAAATAAGTGATGAGCAAAATGCCCAAATTTCCACTCCAAAGTTTTGCATCAATAAACATGAATTAATCAAAACGAAGGCTGTTACGATAGCAAGAGCAGCAAAATTATCTAAGCAATTTAACTATCAAGACGCTCATATTTTTTGTGATATTTGTCATGAGATCATTTTTATGTTACGCAATAAAAGTTCAAAAGAAGACTTTTACACTTGTGAGGAATGTGAATTTGATGTTTGTAAAAGTTGCTTCATTTCATTCAAATGAAGAACGGTTTTGATGTTTTGATGTTTTAAATATTAAATATATAAAACTTTTTTTTCATTAGTCGTTCAAATTTCTTAAAGAGAATTAATAATTATTATTCAAACAATCTGTTTTAAGCTCCCAAACAATATCTTTCGCACTCCTTCAATGTCACAAAATTGTTCGCATTCCCCTCACATCCATAATAAATAAAAGTATCGCAATACTTTCCAAAACAATTGTAATAATAACGAGATTCGGGACTGTTGCAAGTTCCAGGGTCAGCTGGCAAACAGCAATAGTTGCTGACTGAATCAACATACATTGTTGCGGATCTTCCGACTAATAAAGTCATTGCAATCCAAAGAAAAAGCTTGGAAATGATTTTCATGTAAACAGAAAAAATAAAATTATTAAAATAATACAGTTTTTTTTATATGCTCAAAGATAAATGCTATTTTTTTTAAGATGTTCAAAGAAAAAAATTTTGAATAAATGATTGAAGTTTGTTTCAATAATCAACACTCACTTGAGTTTAAATATACATTTTAAAAAAAGTTTTATTGAACATTTTAAAGAATTATTTTTTGTAAATAAGCATTTTAAAGGATTTCCTGATATGCCATATTCCAATCTCCTTCTTCTTCTTCCTCAAGCTCAATGTAACAATGTCCAACTACCACATCTCTTTGAACTGCACCTTCAATTTTCATCCTCGTGTTATCTTTATAGCTTTTTTCCAACTTTATTTGTAAATCCCTTTCCATATTCCCCTTTAAACTATATTCGCCTAAAGCATCGACCCCTTTCCCTTCAATGATGTTATTGGCCTTAAATGCCAAAAATCCATTGAACTCATAAGTGTTTTTATTATTTGTGAATTTCCCTTCGAATTTCCACAATTTATTCACCATGATCAATGTTAAATCTTCTTCTAAGGACCCAATTTTCAATGTACCTTGAATCATACTAAATTTATTAAGCAACAAACCATCGAATTCAATTTTTTTGTTATTAGTTGCCTGTACTGCAGAAAACTTTAAAGTTTTCACTGAATTTTGGAATTCTCCACTGATGGTGAATGTTTCATTATTATAGAAGAAGTTTCCAGAAATTTCCTCATTCTCTTTAAACACCAAATTATTAATATAATAGGTTTTGAATAAATCGTTGATGAATCCTTGTCCAAAATATAGATATTTCATATTAGGACTTAATTTTTTTTTGTCTTGGTCTGCAGGCTCATCAAAAGAGGTTCTAAATTTATACATGCTTCTGGCACGACTTTTATTATCATCAGAATTAATACTCGTAGATGTTGTGGTTTTTCTAACAGGTGAAGGGGAAGGACTTCTACTATAATCCAAAGCTTCTATTGAAAAAATCGAAAAAATCCGGTTGAAATCCAATAGTTCTAGATTATTAGAAAGTTTGAATAGCTGCAGAATGATATATTCGAGATGTTTTGGCTTGATGCCTATGCTCAAATAGTTCAAGAGTCTATCAATTGTTATAAAGGAAATTCGTGTCTGATCCTTTGTTAATTCATGTTCTTTGAAGACCTGCATGATGCTATTTTTGTATTTTGTAATTTTCTAAAAAGTTTTAAGAAATCAGATAAAATTGGAGATTTTTTCAAGAAGTACCAAAATCACTTCCTCTTTAATTTTTTTCTCCTCTTCATGATTTAATATCATGTATGGTCCCACTACATGTTTGAAGATACTTTGTATTGTTGCCAATTTGTTCGCTTTTTTCAAATCAAGCTCTATAAATGGTTCGTTATTATCTTCGATCATGTAACGAGCCAAAAGCAAGGCTTTTTCTTCTGTTTGTATCGAAAATGGTTCATCCATCAAAACGGGAATCAATTCACATAATTTTGCAGCATTCTTTTTCTTCATTTTGTCTGTAAATAGGAACTATTTCATAAAATAATATCATTATATGTTTATTATTTTGTGTGTTATATAACTAACTAACCTTCCCAATTATGGTATTAACATCTATTTTCATCAGTTTGAATCGAAAATTCAATTCCATCCCAATCAATTTAACATCTGATGATTTTATAGTGGGGACCTTTCGCAAAGCTTTGCTTTCAAAATCCTGGTTCTCATCATTCATGTCATTTGTTGAAAGAGCCATTTTACTCAAATCCCCTAAATGATATAATTCGTCCTTCTGCATTTCTTGGGTTTCTGAATTATTTGCTTCAATTTGTTTAATTTCCTCAATTTTCTTTCTCTCCTCAATATTTTGCAATGCGGTCAATCCTTTAATTTTGTTATCTATGTCAATGATTTTATTTTTCAGATTAGAAAGTTTCTCTTGATGGGCTTTCTTCTCAGTCGTTTCGAAATTGCTTTTTTCCATCATTTTGCTTTTCAACTCTTTTATGTTTTTTTCCTGATAGGCGATAATTTGTTCTTTTTGGTTGATTTTTTCTTTTAATTGTTGCTCATTGGTTTTTCTTCAAATAAAGAAAAAATATCTGTATAAAAAAAAATGAATATTTTTATAATTTTACGATTTTGCAATCTTTTTTTTTAACGAATCCTCGTTTTGAGAATCGTTAGTTAAAACAGAGATATCTGACAAAACTCTTCGAATATCATCGTTGACCTTTTCAATTTCTTTATCTTTGTTAGTTGCCACAACTTTCGCTTTCTCATATTCGGTTTTTTTAGAGAGAGTTCTCTTAAGTTCTAAATCTTTCATCACCTGGAAAAAAAAAATCAATCAATAAATTTGAAATTTTTTAGCAAAAAAAACATCTCTGCCTGTATCTCGAAAATTTGATCCTTTAAAATCTCCACTGTGGAATTCAATTCTTTTTTTTCCTGCAACAATTTTTCATAGAAGTCCTCCTGATAGACCACTATATCTTTCAGATTTTTCGAAGACCCCTCTAATAACTTTTGATTTTCGACAAGGGCTTTCAATCTCACTGCTTCTTGAGCATAATTTTTCATTTCGATCTTTTTTTATGATTAAAAAATATTTAATTATTTTTGAAAAATATTAAAATCTTATAAAATAAATATTACTTGCAATTCTTCTAACTTCAAAATTTTCGGATTCCGCTTTAAAAGTGTTAGTTGTTCATTTTTATCTGTTAACTCTTCCTTCAAATGATTGATGTTTTTTTTCAAGGCGATGACAAAAAAATTCTAAGCATATTTTAAATTAAAAAAAAAAAAAAATGGTAATAACTTCCTCTTTGAGGGCAAATTTGTCATACCCCAATTTTCGGGATAAATAGAGTTCTAACTCTTTTACAGCTTTGTTCAGTTTTTGATTATGATCGGTCATTGAATTAAATTTCTCTTTTAATTTATTATTCTCTTTTTTGACTTCTTGCAGGTTAGACGCCAACACAATCTTTTCATCATTTAAGGCTTCTTTCTCCTTTTTTATATATTTGGGTCTCATTTTCGAATAGTCTTGAAATGGCAAAGTGTTAATGCTTTCTATTGTTGTTGTTTTATTTTCATTTCTAATAAAAAATTTTAAAAATTCGGGTTATTTTCTGTACTCTTTTAGAGAATAGGCTGATTGTGGCCTTTTAAACTCTGTGAAACTTGGTAATTTTGGTTTGAGCCTCAAAAAAATTTAACGAAACTATATTTATTTAAAAAAATTGGAATACTTTATGTTGGTCAAAGAAGACATTGAACGTTTTTTCCACTCATAGCTTTCCATTTCAGTTTGCTGGATGTCAACATTTTGGAACCCAGAGGAGAGATATAATTTAGCACTTTGAGGTCTTTTCATTTCTGAGTTTTAATGTTATTTTGTAGTTTTATTATTTAAAATAACAAATTTATGAAAATTTCTTTTTTTTAAAAAACATTATTTTTTTTTCTTTTGTTGTATTTTTTATAATGTTTGTATTTGTATTAAAAGAAATTTTTTGTTTTTACTTTATTAGTCCATTTTTTTTAATTTCCTTTTTTCTATTTGTCATCAAATATAAGAAGATTTCTTTTATATAATTTTAAAAAAATAATTAGTCTATTTGTTCACCACTAGAAAAACTTCTCCCAATCCTCTGGTTTCGTCAACAGGAGATTCGTGGTGTTATTAATCTTGTTAATGTCCTTTTCAACTTTCAACGTTTTCTCATCGACTTTCAACCCCTGCAAATCAATTAAATTTGTCTGAATGTCTGAATACTTTTTGTACAACTTCCAAAAAAATTACCCAAACCTTAATTCCCGAATAAAATAATTAAAATATTTACATTTTCATTTAAATCGAGCAGCTGAGGCTCAACTGTTTTAGATTTATTGTAAGCATGTGTTTGTGTTTGTTGGGTTTTATTTTGTGCATTTTCAAAGGGGTTCACTGTTTTTTCGTTCAAAGACACATTCTGGGAAAAAACAGAGAAACCTGGATCATTATTTTTCTGAATTTCATTTGTTTTATTTTCGAAAACGTTAGTGTTTCCACCAGATACCCAAGTCCAATTTTTTGTTTTATTCTCAGTGTTTTCATTATTTGTTGAATTTGTTTTATTCCCTAGGCTTTTTTTTTAAACTTTATTAAAAAAATGTTTTATATACATAAATTATCATTGTTAGGCCAAATGGAAGCGTTCTGGTTTTCATTGGGATTGACATTTAGGTCTGTTTTTTCTTCAAATGTTAATAAATCTTCTACTTTGGAAGTTGGTTTTTGAAGTTGAGGTGCTTGGGTTTTTTGCTCGAAAGGATTGGCACTTTTAATTTCTTTATTTTTCAGACCAGCAGCAAAAAAATCTGTTTCGAAAGAGTTTTTGAAATCCTTCAATTCCTTCTTTTTTTCTGGAGGAGGAAGATTCATTTTTAAATTTTCGACGTTTTTGAAAGGATTTGGGTTTTGTTCAGTTTTTTTCTCTTCAAATGGATTATTGAAGTTTTTTTCCACATTTTGGTTATTATTTCCTTTGGCATTATCAAAACCAACGTTAAAATTTTGGTTTCCACAATTTTGGTTATTATTTCCTTTTGCACTATCAAAACCCACGTTGAAATTTTGATTTTTTGACCAATCAACCCAATTATCTGAGCTCCAAACTTCGTTTTTAGGGGCTTTGGAATTCCCAAATTGGCTGAAATCATGAATGGCTTCCTTTTCTTTTTCTTTTTCCTTATCTGGACTTGGTTGTTTTTCTTTTCCTTCTTGAGATTTATCTTTATTTGAGTTGAGTTTCTCGTTTTTGTCATTTTTGGGCGGTGTGTTTGACGGTGGTTTTTCAGTCGAACTTATGCCTGAAATTCTATCGGCCATTTTTTGATTGTCTGCTCTTTCTTTCTTGAGTCGATCAATGTCCTCTAATAAATCAACTATGTATTTGACTTTTGCTTTGACTAAAAGAAATTAATAAAAGTTTTAGTTTTCTTTTGCAAAACTAAATAATTGTTTATATAATAGAAATGATTTTTATGAAAATTATTTCATATAAAAGGAAAAATGATTTTTCCTTGTTTTTATTGGAAAAGAAATGATTTTTTTTAATATAAAAAAATGACCTGCTTGAAGAAATTCTGGGGGTTGGTCTGTGGATTTTAAATCCTGTAAGATATTAATATAGTACATTTCCTCCTTGAACTCGTTAACAAGCTCTATTGTGCTGTTTAACATTAAATACTCCATTAAATTTAGAGTTTTGCTGATTTTCCTGACACTTTGGTTTTTGTCCTTTAAATTCGCCCAAACATGGTTTTTGGTCATATTGTAACATTCGCTAATGAATTTTTATATTTTTTCAATAATTTTTTGTTTTTTTACAATTCGTAACAAGCGGTTGCAATCTGCTTCAGAACATTGACAGGACAAATCATCACTTCTTCGTTTGTGGCTTCATCTAGAAGTCTTTCGAATGGATTTTTTGTCACATAATCTTTTCTAAATTGGTAATTTTCTCTCTTTTTAAGCTTTTTTTATTTTTACATGCTTATGACTGCCTTTTTCAGGCCTTGGATCGACATTTAGATATTAAGACCAAAAGAATAAAACACAAATTTTTAAAATTTTTATATTAGTTCGCATTTTTAAATTCTTAAGAAATTTAAATGGAATCAGAAAAATCGGGATATATCACTTACGGAATCTGCGTTTCAAAAGAAACTGCGAAACAATGGAAAGAAATCATTGACGTACTATTACAAAAACATTCAAATGAAAAGCCAATGGTTTTTCTCTATGAGTCTGATTTCAAAGAACTACTCTTGGAATTCCGCAAATTCAAACCAAAATTTACATGTTTTGTAGCACAACCAATAGAAATTTCACAAGATTATTACCATTCCCTCCATACATTTGTCCGCCAAATAGATGAAAATTCATTTTATTCAGCAACAATATTTGCTATCTTAACTGGCCCTGACCAAGAAACTGCCCTAAAAATAGCTGCTCATAATATTCCCTTGAACGTTGAGACCGTTTTATCTAATACAAAGATTAATTTTTCACCGTTTAAGAAAGTGTACGCTTACTCTGAGATCAAGAAAAACCTTCGTTATACCAAACAAAACGGAGAAGTGATTGAATCACATGATGGTCCTGATGATATTGTCATAAATTTGGTCGAGCATATCAATAGCAATGAAGTTGATTTGATGATCACAAGTGCCCATGCGAAAGAAAATGACTGGAGACCTGCATTCAATTATCCTGGCGGATGCTTCAAATATGAAAAAGACACGAATAATTTGATCGGTGTAGATCTAAATAAAGAGGTTCATCAAATAAGTTCTTCAAACCCAAAGGTTTACCTCGGTTGTGGTAATTGTCTTATTGCTAATATGATACACCCAAATTGTATGTGTTTGTCTTGGATGAAATCCGCCAATACAATACAATTCGTGGGGTATACAGTGCCAACTTGGTTCGGTTTCGGAGGATGGGGCATCATAAAATATTTCATTGAAACACCTGGCCGTTTTAGTTTAGCTGAGGCATACTTTGCTAATTTGCAAGTCCTTAATTATTACAAAAATCTCTCTGATACTGATCCAAAAGCAGATGATAATTTTAAAAAAGGGTTAGAATATGACCAAAATGCTATAATTCTTTATGGGGATCCTGCCTGGAGGGCGAGTGTTTATAGTGAAGACCTTGAAAGTTTACAATCTTACAAAATGACTGTGGAAGAAATAAAACCAAAGGTTTGGAAAGTGGAAGTTGTTTGCCTGAAGGATTGTGATTGGGATTATCTCATTCCTGATGACAAAGATCCTATACCTGGAAGACCACCGTTTATGATATTTAAAGAACGATTCAAAAATAAACTCATAGTTGTTGAAGGAAATTTGGAATTAACAGATTTATTTGTGATGGTTCTTTTGAAGGGCAGCTCCAAAAAAGGAGAGATTCATCAAGCAGTTTTCATGGAGATCATATAGGCAATAAGAAAAAATGTTATTCTAAATATGATAATGAATTAATTTAAAATTATTGACATTAAAATTAAAACTTTAAAAACATCGGAAAATTTGGTTTTTTAAAAAAATAATGATAAAAACGAAATAACGAAAATTTGGATTTTTATTTTATAAGTTTGAATTTGTTTAAATCTCCAAAAATTCAAAAACACAATAAAAAACATCAAAAACAAATTAAACATTCTAAAAAAAATTCCTAAAAAATCCAAAGAAATTTTTTTCAAGATGGAAATGTGGAACGAAGCCGACAATCAAAACAATCAAGGTACATATGATTCTATTTTTTCCTCCACTCTCACTCCTTTCAATAAACCCCATTAATTCTTCATTTTAGGTAGCAACACCCCAAAGCAAAATAACCAAGGCTTGGAAAACCCCATTCAAGGGGGAACCAATATGGACGATTTCTTTGGAGCTTCTGGAAATCAACCTCAGCCACAAAACCCAGAAGAGCGCCAACCTAGCCCTGACCCAAACCAGAATTTCCAAAGCAACTCCAATCAAGGTAATGATGAGAATGAAATTTTACTTTTTTGTTTCATTTTCAAAAATTTCAATTTAGATACATTTTTTTTAAATTAACGATTGATAGGAAATCTCAATTATTTCGATCAAGAAAATGACAAGGATGGGGAGTTCGCTGCCGGCCAGGCCATGAATAATCCTTTGGTTATCAGCCATTTGAAAAAAATCGAAGAAGAGAGAATGAAGGTTATGTATCAAAAAGAACAGGCTGAAAGAGCGGAGAAGATCAAAAGAATTGAAAAGGCTAAGACTGAGTTGAACCAATGGAAAGCGTAAGATATTTAACCATTTTTTAATATTTTGAACATTTTTATAAAACAATTTTGCATTTTATGTTTTTTTAGAGAAAGAATAAAAAATATCGAACAGAGAAAAAAAATCAACAGAGAAAACCAGGAACTATTATCAAGAAACAAAGGAGAATCTGATTTTGTAATCTTTCCCTAATAATTATTTTTTAAATCTTATGATTTTTGTTCATATTTAAATTATTTTAATTATTTTTTTTTTGCTTGATTGAATGAAAATTTAGAAAAACTCGTGGGAAAAAATTGTAAATAACGTTGCTATCAAGGAAAGCGATTACCCGGGTGCCAAGGATGTTTCAGCAATGAGAGTGGCTATTTTGAACAAAAAGGGAGACATGGCAAGCAAATAAGCTTAAAATTATGAGATCTAACATAGTAAAATAAAAAATTTTCTTACAAATAACCAAATCAGATTAGAAAAAAAAAATAATAAGCATAATTTCAAAAAATAAGACACATAAAATATATCTTATAATAATAATAGACAATATATTACAAAAAAAAAAACACCAAAAACTCTTGTTTTTTTTAAAAAAAAAAATCCAAATTTTGAAAAGTTTTTTGAAATCAAATAAGCAAAATTAAAAAACACCCCCGAAACATAAATAAAAAACAAAAAATCAAAAATTAAGTATAATTGAAAATTTAATGAATCGGCGTCTAACGAGACTTTTCGTGGACAATGTGAGTTCCAAAGCCAACCTAGGTGATTTGGAGCGTCTTTTCGGTGATTATGGTCGTGTCAGCAATTTCGACATCTCAGGCTCTTGTGGTTATGTCGAATATGAAAATCAAAAAGATGCAAATGAAGCTATCAAAGATCTCGATGGATATAAATTTTCTGGAAAACGACTGGAAGTTGAATATGCGGTAAAGTCTACTAATAAATTCGTTAAAAAGAAAAAGGAACAATATCAAAGTGACAAAGAAAGTGGCCGATGCTTCAATTGCAAAGAAAAAGGCCATATAGCTAAAAAATGTCCTCATAGACGTAGAGATGACAGCTCTTCGAGATCTAATTCCAGATCAAGAAGCCATAAAAAAACAAGAAGAAATCACAAAAAGGATGACTCCAGCAGGTCCAGATCCAGATCCAGCAAATCGAAGTCAAAATCAAAGGATTCCTCGCAATCTTATTCAAATTAAATTAAAGGGAAAAAGAAAAAATTGAAAATTCAGAAAAAAACAATATTTTCATTTATAACATTAAAGAATTATAAAGGGAATAATGAAAATTAGTTGTTGTTAATGTGTTTCTTCGATGAAGTTGATTTATTTCTTTTATTTTCAATATTTCATTTTTCATTTAGAATTATTTTTTTCTTTGTTTTTTTAGGGTGATAAATTAGTTTGAGTTTTTTCTATGAAAAGAAAGATATTTGAAATAAAAAAGAGAATATATATGAGAAAAATTTGAGAGCTATTCCAGAAAAATAGAGATAGTTCGGTTCATCATCAATGATCAAGATTTATTTTAATTAACAATTAGAAAATATTTAATTTTAAATTTTTATTAATAGACAAGCAATTAATACTTAGACCAATTAATTTGATAAAAAATTGGTGAAATCTAAAACACAAAATTTATAAAAAAAAAATGGAAGATTTTAAGTTGATCCAAGTTTTTTTTAGTTATCAAAAATTGTGATGTATGTTTATTTTAATTAGCATAATTGGAAAATCTAATTTAATGATTTACAAGAAGTAATCAGGACACCTTTTCTTAGTTTCGTTTTCAATTGTTTGAGGAGAGGGATCAAATTGGATGCTAAAAATCAAGAAACTATTATATTCAATGAGAACCAAAAAATTTACTAATTGGGTCTATGTTGTTCATCCACTTCCATAATTGCAGCTAAATTTCCACATCTATAGCAATAATTTGGAGCTGAAAATACTGTAACAATGCTTTTGTTGTGCGTAAAACCATACCCCTATGAACAAAAAATTATATCATTTTTTTTTTTTTTTTTACATCCATCATCATTTGATGAGCTCTTGCCACCATTGTCAAGCCATTAGAATGATTAAATTGTTCAGTGATATCTTGTCCAAAGAGATATCCAGCTCCTCTGGGATTGATTCCCCAGCCATCTCTCTCACTGGGATCAGACCACAACAGATCACACATAGAACCATCATGAGGCACTTCCATTACTCTGTCCAACTGTCTGATATGATCCAAAGATTCAATTGAGGGAGAAAGCCCACCATGGCAACAAAATATCTTTTTGAAAATGGTTTTAATTTTATTTATCAAAGTATAGTTTACTTCTTTTTCAATCAAAGCAGTTAAAGGTAAATAATCAAACATATCTGTAAAATATTTCCAAACGTTCATGTTTCCATATTTTCTGCAACATTCATCATAAAACCCGTACACTTGAGTTATTTGTCTGCATTCGTGGTTTCCTCTTAGAATAGTCATCCTTTCTGGGTACCTCACCTTCAATGCCAAAATCAAACTCACACACTCTACGCCATGATATCCTCTGTCCACATAGTCGCCCATGAACAAATAATTTGTTTCCTAACAAATAACATTTTTTTCCTCTATGATACTAAAATTTTACCGGTGGCTTGCCCCCAACTTTGAAGAGTTCGAGTAAATCTTGTAATTGGCCATGGATATCACCACAGACTGTGACAGGAGAAAACACCTGTTGGACATTGGATTCGCTAATAAAAAGCTCTTTTGCCTTCAAAATTAAGGTTTTGGACGAAAAAAGATGAAATTTTACCTTGTCGCAGAGGAACTTCACTTCAAGTTCGGTAAGGGGCTTGCACTCCATCAATTGAGAGATTATACGATCTAAATTACCAATATCCGTGTTCTTCAGTTGGCTCATTTTTTCTGACCTGTTTGTTATAAATTTAATAATGAAGTATTATAAAAAATTGGAATTGAATTCAAATTTAATGCGAGATTTTAAAAACATAATCGCTTTCTTTCATTATAAATTTCTTAAAAGAAATATTAAGCTTTTTTTTTTTTTTTTCATTACTTCATTAAAAAGACAAATTTTTTTGTCTGGAAACTCAAAATAAACGAATACACAAAATCAAAATTTTGTTTTCCTTTAAGGTAAAAAAAAATAAAAAAATAGGATGAATTGTATCTAAATTAATTTCAAACAAAATAATTTTTAAAACAAATAATTTTTATTTTAAAACAATCATTCTTTGTCAAATCAAAATGGGCTGCTCATCTTCCAAACCCATAATTCCTGAAATAGATGAGGATTGTCGTGTCCTCATCCATACAATTTCCGAATATATTTGCTCCTCACGCCATGACATCAAAATTTTAGAGCCTGCATATTGCTTTTTGAACCTGATCCTGGAGCTTTCAGTCAAAGGAAAAAAGTCCTCTCAACCCCTGGTCCAAGCATTTAAAGATTTCCGAGCAAATTTGCAAATGCTTTTGCAACAAAATCCTTTAGATGAAAGTGCCTTTATTAAACATTTGCAAAACATCCAGAACACCTTTGCTCTGCTCTACCCTGAAATGAATTTTGATCTCTTAGGAAAGATCAAAAATATAGAAAATCTATCCAACACCTTAGATGGAGAATTCTTAGAGGAGTTCTTTCTAAATGAAGGAGCGCAGTTCTGGTCGAAGAGCTTTCCTAAAAAGGATCAGACGACATTTGAAAATTTTTATGAAAAGTTTACAAAAGCTTTTCCTGATATTTTTGAAAAGGAAGTCCCTGAAGACAAAAAGGCTTCTTTACCTCAGATAAAAGAGAACCTGAAGCTCATGATGAGATATCTGTTGGAATCAAACAACAACCGTTGGGTGAGAAAAGAAGCTTGGAATGTTTTCTATTTCAGAAAAATTGCAGATTATGACATGAAAATCCGATTTGTTGAGCAAGCATTAGTAGTTCCCTCTGAACCTCTTGGGAATCGGATCATTTTGAAATATATTTACAGCAAAGAAGACCTGAAGAACCCAATAATATATGAGATTTCTGAGAATGGACTAGACTTGAATGGATTTGATCAAACTTCCAAAAAAAAAGATCTTTCAAGCCAGAAAGAATGCATCAAAGTTGGAAGAAACGCAGAAAATGATATCGTGATTAACCCTCCAGATGTCAGCAAATATCATGGCGAAATCTGCTTGAAAAAAGCTCTCATTGGAAATAAAATCAAAAATGAATTTTATGTTTCCAATAAATCACAAAATTACACATATTTTGCTGTAGAAGAAAAGGGTTATCTTTTGGGTGAAAAGATCATCTTTAATTTGTCTGAGAACAGAAACTTCTTCGTGAAGGCTATGTATCCACCTTATAAAGCTAATAGTGCTTATTTTTATGCAGAACCAGAATATTTAGATTGCAAAAGAAAGATTCCAAGCAATTTAAACCCAAAACCTTACATTGAACTCGAATGCATGGAAGACCACAATTTTGACCAAAGATTTGAAGCACCATCAGAAGACAAGAACTATGAAATATCCATTGGAAGTGGAGAAAACGACACATTGATAGTCAATGATAAAAAGAAGGAAGATGGTGTGGAAACTGATTTTATCAAGAAAAATCATTGTTATGTGAAATATGATTCTCAAAATAAGTGTTGGGTAGTTCAAGATAGAACTGTGATACTCCCTGAAAACAAAACCTTCTATAAAACATTGATCAAATGTGAGAGAGAAGGACAATATGAAGAAGACCCTGGAAGCATTGTTATGAGGGGAATCAAGTTGATGAATGGAATGAAGGTCTTCATATCCTCCAACGTTTTTCTTGTTGAGGAAATTTGAGAAATAAAAATTTAAAGAAAAAATGAAAAAATTTATGGATTTGAAAACAAAAAAATCATAATTTTTTTTTAATAGCAGTTTATTTTATCCTGCAAAATTTCTTCTTGGCACTTTTTTTTTTGATCATTTCGATAAAAAATTTTTTAATAGCAGTTTTTTTTATTAAAAAAGTATCCAAGAATAAGACAAATCCTCTGTTCGAACCTGATTTGCATTTTATTCCAAATTTTCTTTTACCGTAAAAAGAAGGATTTCTAAATTAAGAACAAAAAAAATTTTTTTTTGAAGTTTAAAAATAATTCAAAAATAAATAAAAAATTTTTAAAATTCTTTATAAATTAATGAATTTCAACCCATTTGACCATGGCCATAGTAGCTCCTTATATGATTTATACTCTTCTGATATTAGAAAAAATGAAAGTTTCGACATTTCAGAGTTTACTCAAATGTTGCAAAACCAAAAAAATAGGAGGGAATTTGAAGATATTAAAAAGGTCCTTGTTTTTTACATAGGTTCCAATTTTATTTCCCATCATTATCAATCATAATAAATTATTTTAAAAATTAGGCGGATCAATGGGAATGATTAATACCACAAACGGCTTGATATATAAAAAAAAACTATTGGAATCTCTTTTAAGATCAAACAATTATTTGCATGATTCGAAATTCACGGTTTCAGAAGAATTTTCAAACCACTTGATCACCCCTGAAACAGCCTATAGAACAAGAATCATATACAAGATTGAGGAATTTGAGGAAATGCTGGACTCATCAGATATAAATTATGATTGCTATATCAAAATTTGCGAAAAAATAGAAAATAATTATGAGAATTATGATGGATTTTTGATTTTGCAAGGACCTCCCACTATTACTTATACAGCCTCAGCTTTAAGTTTTATGTTTGAAAATCTAGATAAGCCTGTGATTTTAACAGGTAAATGAGTGATATGAAGTTATTAATAATTTTTCATTGAATTTTTATAGGGTCTCAACTCCCAATAAGCATGATGCGTAATGATGCCTTTACAAATTTCATGAATTCTTTGATTATAGCAGGTAACATTACCTGAATTTAAAATCCCTTTTTTTATTTATTTATTTTAGAGCATTTTGATATCCCAGAAGTCATGATTCTATTTAGAGATAAATTGTTTAAGGGAAATCGATCCACTATGTTCGAAAATAATGGGTTTAATTGCGTTTCTTCACCAAACTTTCCACATCTCGCGCATTTACAAAGCAATATTGAAATTTC
>Ga0302186_10001598_pt1 | contig 18520 bp, 29 predicted proteins | sample II_Bog_E1_2_FD_198782 | JGI IMG/M metagenome (GOLD analysis project Ga0302186, IMG submission 198782) | Peat permafrost microbial communities from Stordalen Mire near Abisko, Sweden - II_Bog_E1_1 | ecosystem: Environmental > Terrestrial > Soil > Wetlands > Peat | place: Sweden: Abisko...
TGTTCAAATGATGGCAAAATTATTGTCTTGACAACCAAACCAAAGTTTGATATACTAATCTTGTAGTTAAAAGAAAGGGCTAATATAAAATTGAAGGATTTGGTTATAAATCTCAATGAACTAGTTGCCGAAGGACATGGCGACATGAGGGTTTTTGCAATTCATGGTGCCAGCGGTGATGTCAATGAGGTCAGATATGGCCATATTTCCAATTACGTTGGTGAATGTGGACCATTTGATCTTGCACCAAATGAACAATACATCTCTGTTTATATCGGAAATTAGAAAAGGAACATCATGGCAAAATTAATCATAATCCTTGAAAAGTGTGTTAATAATGGCAATAAGAATATTTCTTGCCCATATGCTGATTCTGAAAGAACACCGGGTGCGGGTTATGCTATGGATTATTTTTGCACATTAATGCCTGATTCTAAAGCCGAACACGGTTTTAAAAAAACTTCTGGTTATGTTGAATGGGATAGAGAAATAAATCCTATTCCGCTATGGTGTCCGATCATGGACGTGGAAGAAAAAGTTCTGAAAATTTTTGAGAGTTAAATGGAGAGGTAGTATGAGCGCAGACAACGGAATATATATTGGAAAGTTCAGCGAAACTGATTATCGTGTTATCGAGGCTTCCGCTATTGATAATATTTTCTGGCCTGATGGCGAGAATGCAGAATATATTCTTAATTATTTTGGTAATGCTAACGTCTGTGATACATTGATTGAGGCATATACAGAAGCAGATAAAATGTATACAGAATTTATGAATGATGATTTTGGTATACTTGAGTATGGAATTTCAGTAATTAATTTTTCTAAAACAATTGATGAATATGTTCAGGAAATGATATCAACCAATCATGAAATCTAGATTTAAAGAGTTTGTTCTGTCTGTTTATCCTGCCGCCAGTGTTTATCAAGGGGTTGGTGCAAGATATACTATTATGGCCGATAAAAATTCACAGTCAAACAATAACGATGCAACCAAAATAATATTTCTTAGCGACACCAAATCAACAGAAAATTCAGCATGGAAAGATGCTGCCAAAAATATTCGAGAAAAGGAAACAAAACAATGATTAAGAAGTCAGTATCTCTTCACAATGATAAGACAGATCGGTTAGAAAAGTTAATTGAAAAGGAAGTAAGATTCTAATGGAGAGACCAAATAGTATTATATTAAAACGATGTGTTCTTTGTAAGAAAGAACAAATCTGGGAATCTTCTTGTGGGTCTGTTATCACAAAAGATTGGCATGATATAAATATAAAAACTAATGGAAACGCAGAGAGTAATTTTGGTTATTATATCAACTTGTCATATCCTTGTAGAAATGATAATATTTCTACAGTTTGTTGTCCTAATTGCATTCCAAAAGCAATTGAGCGATACCTAACAATTATAAAAACTTGGTAAAATAGAATTCATGGAAAAGGAAACAAAACAATGATTAAGAAGTCAGTATCTCTGCACAATGATAAGACAGATCGTGATGGTAAGAAGCACGATAAGGTTTATTATCTTCAAATTGTCGATGGTTCATCAACCGGAAAGTATACAGTTTCTTTCCAATATGGAAAACGCGGAGCAAAGTTGAAGTGGGGCAATCGCGACGGTAGCCAGAAAATGGAAGAGGTAAGTCTTTGGCAAGCAGAACGATATCTAGATGAAAAGGTGAGGGAACAGGAAAAGAAAGGATACCATATTATTCCTGATCCAGAAGACCTTTTGATGTTGATTGGATTTACGTTTTGAATTTGTGGTTAGGCGTGATGAACTTTATGTAGCCAAGTGTAATCGGACGAGTTCCGGTGTGACAAGGTGAAGAGAGCACTAACCTAACCACAAAGTTTATTTGATTTATCTTTTAAGAAAGGAAAATAAAATGATAAAGTTATATAAATTGACTGATGAGTTTGGTAATACTATGAATAATACTCATTGGGGAGAAAATGTCTCTCATACAGCAATTGGTAAAGGCCAAATGCTCTGTTCTAACGATGTGATTCACGCATATGAATCGCCGCTGGTAGCGATATTAATGAATTGCGTTCATGGCAAATTCACTAACCCCATTTTATGGGAGGCCGAAGGGGAAGTTATTGTTCGAGATGGACGCATTAAATGCGGTGTCAAGACCTTAACTACACTTAAAAAGATTTCTCTTCCTGTAATTTCAATTGAACAAAGAGTGAAGATAGCTATTCACTGTTCTCTGGCTTTCCCTCAAAGCGAAGAGTATAAAACATGGGCAGAAAAGTGGTTAAGTGGGGAGAATAGAACTCATGCTGCCGCCAATCGAGCCTCCTGTGCTGCCCACTTATCGGCGCTTGACACCGATACTGACTACTTGTGGCGGCGCGTTAATGCCGCTGCTCAAGCTGCTGAATCCGCTACCGCATTAGCCGCGCAGCGCGGCAACGCCGCGCTCGGCAAGGACGCGGAGGCTTTCACCGCATTAGCCGCTGATTGTGCTGCACAATGTGCTAAACATGGCAAAGAAAAGTTCGATTTAATTGGAATCATTGAAAAAGTGATGATGGACTGAACTTCTTCAAAAATTTTATCTTAATAATAGAAAGGAAAATAAAATGACAAAATCAAAGAAAACGAAATACACTCTTTCTTTTGAAACTCGCGCAGAAGCTAATGCTTTTATCCGAGGATTAGAATTCAGAAGTATTTGTGAAAAAATCAAAAAGGCTAATTACGAAGAAATTAATAGATTGACTATGCCTTCTTTTGACGTTCATTTCACTGTAGAAAGTTTTCCAGAAGTAATTTCTACTTTGAAAGAAAAAGGAATTATGGAATGATATATTTTATAGAATTGCTTTTTATATACGCAGGTGTCCTTAGTTCTATATTTGTTCCAATTCTAATTTTAGATAGAATTTATCATGGTTACTGGTTTTATACTGGTTAATTATTGAAAGGAATTATGAAATATTTTGATATAAACCATAAAGAAATAAATATTGGCGATATAGTTTTAACCCGCATCGGATATCCAGAGCAAAGATATTATCCACGGCGCGCAGCAAGCCATCGGCGACATTATTACTGCTATTGACGAGCAGCAACTCTCCACCAACACCGAACTCTTCATCCAACTCACACCAAAGATCAAAGCCATCAACACAGCCCTCGCTCAGAGAAAGACATCACCACAAGACGTTACAACAGTTGATGGATATGGAGTTAAAAAAACTGGGTATACCGGAAGCACTTGCACACACTGGACCAACAGATGGTGTGATCACAATTAAAATAGTTGTTGACAAATGAACTAAAAGTTGATATACTAATCTTGTAGTTGAGAAACCGTGCAATTGGCTGCTGTTAATCAAAAATGACGGGGTGGTTGAATACGGGCAAAACCACACCACCCCGTTAAAATAATTTTGGTTTATACCAAAAATAGTTGTTGACAAATGATAAATAAAGATGTAGTATAAAAGAGTAGCAAGAATATAGGCTACGATAATGACAATGTTTACAATGGTAGTTGTCATTATCGATTTTTATACCGCATAATTATTAAAAGGTTGGAGAAGGAAAATGATCCATTTTACAAACCCGTTACAACTCGCACTGGCCCCCGCAAGTTATTGCGCCCGTCCAGTATTTGGTGCTAATGGTTAAGGTAAATGGAAATTAATATTCCAAAGCCTCTAACCAAAATGAAAATGGTTAGAGGCTTTAAAGTTTTGGGGGATAAGTTTAGTAATTTTTAACATGGGTGATAGGTGTTGATAGGAGCACAATAGTCCTGCAAACTATGGGGTCGGGGGCGGTTCCCGAATCATCCACAGAAATATTTATATAGTTCAAATGAAATTATGTCCACCAAGCATAAATAAAGATGCGGGGTGATTATGGAAAAAGTAATATGTGAATTTTGTAATAAAGAATTTAGTATTAAAGGAATTCATTGTCATAAAGAAAGAATGCACTTGGGCTTAAATTCAAAATATAGCAGTGGAAATAACGGAAAATATAGTAATATTGAATTTAAAGAACGAAGTAAATTAGCATATGAAAATAGAGTAGGACCAATAGAAGATCATAAAAAAATATGCGAACGGTGTAATAAAAATTTTATTTGGAGGGGAAGAAAAACATCAGTAGAATTTGAAAGAGTTAGATTTTGTGGCAGAAGTTGTGCCAATTCACATCAAATGTCAGATGAATGTCGTAAAAATTTATCCATATTAATGATTGCAAAAGCTGATGCAAAAGGAAGAAAACAAAGAAAATGTGGTGATAATAAATGCGTTATTTGTGATTTACAATTTTCAAATTACAGCACAAAAAAATTATGTAGTGAACAATGTCGGAAAATTTATTTTAATAGAAAACATGATCAATATTTAAGCACATTACCAGAAATAAAAAGATATAGGAAAGAATGCAAATTTAATTTTTTATTAAGAAATTTTCCTAACGAATTTGATTTTGAATTTTTAAAAGAACATGGTATGTATTCAGCTAAAAACCATGGCAATAATATGAAGGGTATTTCAAGGGATCATATGGTAAGTATTTCATTTGGATTTAAAAATAAAATACCTTCTGAAATAATTAGTCATCCTGCAAATTGTAAATTAATATTTCAATCACAAAATGCATCAAAAAATATTAAATGCACAATAACGATTGAAGAGTTAATAATGAGAATAGAAAATTGGAATAAGAAGTATAAATTTGATTTATGCAAGGGATGGTCCGGGTGAACGGCCAACGGTCTGTAAAATCGTCGCCTTTCGAGGCATGGTGAGTTTGAGCCTCACCCCTTGCACCAAGCGTTGTTGTATCGTGATCGTCTAAGGCGCAGAATTACTCGAACGTCTTGAGTATTCGAGGACATTTAACCGGGTTAAATAATGCAGCTTCGCCTACTGCTCACGATACGAGGTAAAGAATTATGCAAAGAGAAACAGATGATGGTTATAAAAGAACAAATAGAGAAATGGTTCAAGAACCAAAAGGTGCTGGAATTTGTTTTGGTTGTGATAGTATAATGGTTAGAGAAGGTTCAAAATGTAGAGTTTGCGGATCAAGACATGGTTTAAAAAAACAAGTAAGAAAATAGTTATAAGAGATTAATTATATTCCCGTAGTTCAACGGATAGAATACAACCCTGCGAAGGTTCTGATGTAAGTTCGATTCTTACCGGGAATACCAAATTTAATAGTCAGGGTGGCGGCAGGTCTGGTTTGCCCCTCGTTCTGGAAACGAGCGTCATTACGACATCAGAGGTTCAAATCCTCTCATCCTGACCAAAGTTTTAACTTCGTATGCACCTATCGCTTCTGGCCTCTCACACAGTCATGCCATTGAAAGATGAAGTATTTGGAAAACGGTAATAAGTTTTAATAATAACAATGGGGAGTTAGCTGAGATGGCTTTTAGCGGGACTCCGAAAAGGTCTAGACGAGGATTCGAGCGCCTCACTCCCCACCAAAAATTTTAATAATAGGAGAGATTAATATGAATATTACACATGATTACGAAGATATGCAATATTTCAAAACTGTATCTACCAGTCTCCCCAAGGAGCGTAAGGAATATTGCGAGAGAACTATCAAACTTTTAAATGAAGCACATGAAATTGTTGTGTTGAAAAAGAAAGTTGGTAATTAAAGGTTAAGTTTATATATCGGGGTGTGGGTCAATGGAAGGCCGCTGGTTTTGGGAACCAGAATCCGAAAGGTGTATGCTGATTCGAGTTCAGCCACCCCGACCAAAAATTAATAGTTCAAAATTCATCATCTCGACTAAATAGATATTAGAGGTAATGATATGCGAACTAAAACTGTTAAATGTGATTATTGTAGTAATTTATTTGAAAAGTCCATAAAAAGAATAAATGAAAGTAAAAAATTAGGAAGTAAATTTTTATGTAGTAAAGAGTGTAATCTTGCATCAAGAAAAACTGGTAAAAATATATTATGCACTAATTGTGGTTTAAATTTTTATAAAAATAAAAGTAGTATCTCTACTCTTGGAAATTTTTGTAGTAGTTCATGTAGTGGAATATATCATAATATTCAAAGAAAAGAAAATGGATATTATAAAACTGAAAAATTTGCACAATATAAACAAAATTTGTCTATGTTAATGAAAGAGAAATATGCAAAAGGAGAAATACAAATATCTCGTGGAATGGGTGGTAGAAAAGCACATCCAGAAATAATTATTATTTGTAAAATTTGTAATAAAGAATTAATAGTTCCATATCGCAAAAGAAATCAAAAAACTTGTGGTTCAAAAGACTGTATAATTGAAGCAAGTGTTGGATGTCGAACATATCCAAATTTTAGGAAAAAACTATTTTGGTTTTTTAATCCTTACCAAAATAAAAAAATATTATTGGAATCAGGTTGGGAATTAGATTTAGCTGAATTTTTAACAAATAACAATATTGAATGGATTCGACCAAAATTTATTAAATGGATAGATTTACAGGGAATAACTAGAAGATATTTTCCAGATTTTTATCTTCCAAAATATGATTTATATTTGGACCCTAAAAATCCATATGCTATGACATTAGGAAACAGTGAAGAAAAAATGTTGGCCATATCCAAAAAAGTTAATATTATATATGGAGATATAGAAATATTAAAACAGGAAATAGTAAATTTTGTAGTTGACAACTGTATCAAAGTTTGATATACTATATATAGATCAAGAAAGGAATGAATATGTTGAAAATTCCAAAATTTGAAAACGAAGCCGATGAAGTTAAATGGCTTGATGAACATCAATATGAAATTATAGATATGTTCTTGAAAAATATGCGTGAACGCGAAGATACATTACCACAACCACAAAACATTTCTCTTGAAAGGTGAATTGATGAAGACTTTTATTAGAATTTTAATTGCATCCTTGATTGGAATTGGGCCAGCTTTTGTTTCTGTTTGGCTTTTGTTTGGTAAGCTGGCACCATATATTGTATCAGTGATTCCAAACGGAGAATATCATAAGTTGTTTGGAGTTCTAGTTTATATTGCAATTGCTCTATTGGGTGGAATAGAAATCCCAATCATTTGTTTGATTATCGGTTTTATGTTGGCTAACCTTTTTATTGTGTTCAGCGAAGGAACACCAGAGAGAAAGTTTAGACGTAGGTTTTAATTTATAAAACGCCATGTGCGGGGAGATGGCCTAACCCAACGATCTGCAAAATCGTAAGCGCAAGCTAATCATGAGTTCGAATCTCATCATGGCGTCCATTAATTTTCGGTATAAACGCAGCGAGTAATCGTGATACCGATCCACCACTTAGGCAACCACCATTTGGTTTCAACGAAAGTAGATATATCCAAGAGAAGCGAGATTTTAATAAAATGAAATACATTGCTGAAAAGGGAACGGTTATTGAAATATGTGAACCTTCCCTGTTAACAAGAACATTAAGTTTTAAAATGAATGATTCTGGAACATTTGATTCAAATAAAATGGCAGACTTGATTGCTAAGAATTTTGGATTAGTAAAAGAACTGAAATTTAGAGAAAGATTTAAATTTCCAGATGGGACTATAAATCATTCATATTTTGTTATTTTTGAAGTTCCGTGGTGTGATATTATAGGTTCTAGACAAAGAATAAATAATATCATGCGAGATATTGAAGATTTGATGGAAGAAAAATCAAATGTAACTTTTACAAGTAAACACGAAAGGAAATAAAAATGAAGTACGAATACAATATTCCAGAACTCACAGATTTTAGTGGAACTATTGGAGAACTACAAGATATTTTAGCTGAACTTTTGGATAGTTATGGAGAAGATGCTATAATTAAATTTGATGCTGGTTATAACAATGTTGATGTTTCGGTTGTAGTAGATTTCTACTACAACCGAATTCGGTTGTAGTAGAATAAATAGTTTTAATGATGGGGTTGGGGCAGGGTTCTCTAGTTTGTTTGCCGATAAAACAGGTCGTTACTGAGACAGACAATACAATGAGGAAGAGTCATTATAAAAAATGACAGCGGAGACATCACTAGTCGTAGCTACACAAAGAGCCACCCATTATTAAAAATTGAAGTAGCGATGTGGATGAACACATGGTCCCTGATATTAAGTTATCAGTGTGCCTCTCAAAATGGAATCCAATTGAAAGATATTGGTAATCCAAGCCGATAGTTTTAACTCGGTCTACTTCATATAGTTTTATGGGCGTGTGATGGGAATTGGCATACCTAAAAGTTTCAAAAACTTTTGTTTGTGGGTTCGAGGCCCACTGCGCCCACCAAGTTTATAAAAGATAGTTTGCGAATTGGTATAGCGACTGGACTAGCCTGACGGGGCGAAGCCGGTGCCTGACGAGGATTGTAGGCTTCGAGACCTACCTATCTTTTATAATGGTTTTTTAAATGTGCCCGTATGGTGGAATGCAGACACGATGCGCTTAGACCGCATTGCTGAAAGGTGTGGGGGTTCGAGTCCCTCTATGGGCACCAAACATATTTTTGAGCAGATGAAGGGAATTGGAATACCTATTAGACTAAGAATCTGATGTTTGTGGGTTCGACGCCCACTCTGCTCACCAAAAATATTTTGAAAGGAAAATATGAAAATGATAAATAATATTAATGGGGAGTTGGGCGAGTGGCTTATGCCAAGACTTTGCTAAAGTCTCGAACCTGCAAAAACAGGTTCCGCAGGTTCGAATCCTGTGCTCCCCGCCACATTACAAAATTAAATCCCCTCAACAATAACCTTCAACTATAGAAAGGAAATTTATGACAAAGTATGCTTTATTTTTTACAATGCTTTTTAGTTTGTTTGTTGGCACTGCCACAGCAGACACGTTAACTTTTACAGGAACAGGATCAAATTCAGTAAATGGAGTTTATACATATCCATATTATTTTTCAGTTAATGGTTCAGCAACACAAGAAACATTAATGTGTCTTAGTTACGATAATGAAATTACAACTGGTGAAAGCTGGCGTGTTTATGATGTAGCTATCACTACAAATTCAGAAAAGGAATCGGCATGGCTTTATAATGATGCAGGTCTGAATTCAACAAATGACGTAAATGATAATTTGGCGGCATGGAGTCTATTTTCAAACAATGTCCCAACAACACCAGCAAGTGATATTCAATTAGCCAAGGCTATTGCTGGAGTAAATACAGAATCACCAGATTTTTGGAATAAATTTGTTATTTATGTTCCAGATGGTGATGTTATTTCTGATCCTTCGCTACTTGGGCCTCCGCAGATTTTTGTTGGTTTGAATCAAACACCTGAGCCAAACAGTTTAATGTTACTTGGAACTGGTCTATTGCTATTGTCATCATTGAAGTATGTTCCAAAGATTATAGCCATTAAAACAAACAGATGAATATAACTGAAACAGCGTGGGATCATATTAAAACAATGAAAATACCCTTGATACCAGAAATTGGATTAAGAATTGGTATCAGGGGTGGTGGATGTTCTGGTCTATCTTATGCTTTTCAAATTGATATACTAAAAGAAAATGATCATATATTTTCTAAGGATAACCATAATGTATTTGTTGATCCAAAATCTTTTGTATTTTTGGAGGAAGTTACGTTGGATTATGAAAAAACCTTGATGCATAGTGGTTTCACATTTATAAATCCAAAAGCAGTTAAATCTTGTGGTTGTGGAACAAGTTTTTCAGTATAAATAATGATATGGTGGAATGCGCGAGATGGATTAAGCGACTATTCTGGAAAAATAGTAAACCCATAAAGGTTTCGTGAGTTCGAATCTCACTTTCACCGCCAAAATTTTATTAAATTTTTGGATAGTTTATTGTTGGTCGGCAACAACTCTGTTTCGAAAACAGATGATGCCTTAACGGGCATGGGAATCGTGCTCTCAACTATCCGCCATTTTTAAACTTGCATTATAGTGTGCAGTGTGATATACTAAATATAGTTCAATGATCCTCTGCGTTATACCTGATGTATAAATCAAAAAGGAGAATTGAAATGGTATTTGAAATTGGAGTAGAAGCAGATTTTTATGGAGTAGATTGTAATTGTTTTAAACTGAATAATTGTATTTTTGAAGCTGTTGAAAATGAAAGTGATGGATATCGTTCTTGTATGGAAGAAGTTCGCATGAAGGATGATACCAAAGATTTAATATTTTTTAACACTCCGTTAGCGAGAATAAGAGTTGAAGATTGTTTAGTGGGCCAATGTGATCAAACTTTTAATGGTTATAATCTTGTTGATGTGAATGATGGTTTTATATGGTTAACTTTTGGAACTGACAATTACGATGATTATTATCCATATTTCGCTTTTTATTATCAAAATAAACAGGAATGGGTTTTAAAGAAGTTTGAAGAATAAATTGAAGCGGAAATGGAGCAATGGCGGCTCACAAGTCTCATAAACTTGAAATCGTCAACATCGGGTGTTGATTCCGCAACCAAAATTTAATAGCAAATAAATTTTGCCGAAGTAGTTAAAATGGCTATAACATGCGTCTCATAAGCGTAAATTGGGATTTCGATGCTCCCCATCGGCACCATTAAACAAAGAAAGGCAATAAATGATTCTTAGACAACGTAAAACACCAATACTTCATGGATCAACAAAACAAGTTGTTAAATTTGCGTTTCTTCCAAAGAAAATAAAAGAAGGCAAAAATGACAGTGATGGTCCAATAATTTGGTTGGAAAAATATATAATTGAGTATAGATATAATTCAGATAATAAATGTTGGAGATTTAATTCTTCAATAACATATAATCAATTCATTATGGATAAATTAGAAAAATAAGGATAATATGGTTTTACAACAACCAACAAAAAACTAATACCACCTAAACAAAATTCAATAAAAGAAATAGTTAAATTTGCATTTTTTCCAAAACGTTTAATGCCAAACGAAAATGAAACAAAGGGTGAATTAATATGGCTAGAAAAATATGTTCAAATTTTTGTATGTAATGTTTCATATCCCGGTTATAGACCAGATAAATATACATGGAAAATATCACGAGAAGTAAGACTCAAAAAATTAATGTTGGAAAAATTAGAAAGGGGATTAAGATTTTAAATGAAAAAAACTTCAACAGATCAATATGAATTTGCAGCAAGATTATTTAGTAACGAGACGCTAATAACTTATAAACGTTTCAATAAAGTTTACATTGTAACTGATGAATATATAGACACGTATTATTATTTATGTAATACTTCCATGAAAACGTTTGAAAACTACAATAAATTATGTATAATTTGTTCGGCACATACTGTTAGAGGAGCTTGGAAAAAGGCAGTTAAGATTTTAAATCAATTACCAAAGACGGAGACATCATAAATGTATTATCCAGACCAAAATAAAACTCAAGAAAAAGCTATTGATAGAATTCGACAGCAAGAAATTTTGGATTCATTTACTGCATCAATGGGAAATGGTTTTACAACGGCGATGTCTTCCTCTTCTTCTACATACGATGCTAAATTTTTCTATAACAATATCTATGCTGGTATTATTGAAGTAAAATTTAGAAATACTCCTGCATCATTGTATTCAACTTATACTATCGATGCTAATAAAATTGATGATCTATCTTCTATTGCCAATCGAGAACATGTATATGCATATCTATTGGTGTCATGGTTGGGTGATGTTCGTTGTTTAGATATTCCAGAACCAGTTAAGAGAGGAACAATGTATCCATCTAAATTGCAAAAACGAAGAGATAGACAAGAATTGGCAGATTTAGTTTATGAAATTCCAATGACAGATTTTAAGAAACTTGGTTAATATGGAAACGTCAGTAAAGGAGAATTATGATTTTAAGAAATACAAAACCATTACCAAATTATTATGATACCAAAGAAATAGAAAAATATGCATTATTTCCAACAAGAATGAAACGAGAGCCATATGATAAAACTGGTGAAATTATTTGGTTGGAAAGTTACGTAAAAGTATATAAACATGATAGAAAAGAAAACAAACTGTGGTCTTTTTATTATAGTGAAAGAAAAACTCTTAATTTTTTGCGTAAATTAGAAGAATCAGAAAGTAAATCAAAAGAATACCAAGTAAAAGTATATAATTCTCAAGCATCTGCATCTCCACTAAATATAAATAATAAAATATCGAGTATCAAGTAATGTTTGAACCAATATCACTATCAAAAAATCAGATTAAATTGTGTGAATCAACGATAAGTTCCAATGCTTTTTATATGCTTGTTGGAGATGCTTTAGTTAATTCAAAACCATTCTCGGTTGTTCGTATGGGAGATGGTGAACGTCAATTAATGACGCTTGCTAAAAAAAACAATCCACATAACCAAGCAACTATTTCTGAACAAGCGAACCCTGATGATTGGATGAAACGAATGGGGTGCTATGGTATTTCAAATATAGGACTCATTGAGAGATTAGAACACGCCGCTAATGATTGCACATATTTTGCTCCATCTGTTACAGGTATTCAATTAGAAAATTTTAATTTATATAATATTTTTCGACCACGCAATCAATATGTTGATAATTTTTTTTGTAATGCATGGACAGAAGAAATGAAAATTCAACTTTTCAAAACTGCAAAACACGTTCTCTTCATTCATAGAAATACTTCATGTGCCGATGCCATGCAAATTCGTGCAAAATATGCACTAGATATAAAAGTAACATATTTAAAATTGGAAAATTGGGAACAATCAGAAGATGTTATTAAGCGCGGATCACAAATAGATGCACCATTGGTTCTGTTTAGTGCGGGTCCAGCATCCAAATATATTGGTGATAGAATCGCAAATTCTGGTATTCCAAAAGTATCTCTTGATGTCGGTAATGCGGCTGATTATTGGCTTTTGAGTTCTCTTAAAGATATTCCGAATGGAAGAAGATAATATGATTACTTCTTCCAAACCCAACTATCTTGACCACAATCCCAAATACGATCCAAGCCTAAAATATCTTTTGTAATTTGATTTTCTGAATATTTAGAAATATCTTCTATTAATTCTGGATACAATATGAGCGCCGTTTTTACGGCGTTCTTTTTTGTGAATTTACTACGATGAAATCTCTTTTCATAATCTGTATACCAATATGTTGGTTTTGCATTCAATGCTTTTGTAAATCCAAGAGTTTCTTTATTAAATAAATTAACTTGCAACAGCAATGCTTGAAAGATAAGGTGAATCACCCTTTACTTATGGTCGTAACGTCTTTTCAAACTTTATCTTCCCACAATCCCAAATACGATCCAACTCCAATATATCAGTCATCATTTTTTCTGTCATACTATCAGCATTTTCAAAAAACATTTTCAATTTTCTTTTTCTATAATTGAACTTGTGATGACGAATATTATAATCAGTATAGCTATAATCTGGTCGCAAATAATACATTTTATCAAATCCAGATTTTATATAAACATCACCCATACTCCATCTGCAATCAGCAAATGTGGTTACTTTCTTAATAAATGGAAAATTTCTCTCTACATATTTCAAAAATTTTGAAAACAAACCAGCATATGATGCTTCTTGATCTGTTGCATAACGATTGATATCAAATGTTCCATTTTTTGTTTTTAATAAGGTAATCACTGCAACTAACTTAGAATCAACAAATCCTCCCAATAAAAAACTTCCACTGGTCGATCCTTGAATATGATGTTTTTCTAAAAATACTGAACATTTTCCAGAATCAATTGGCCGAATATTAATCTTTCGTGCTCCGATAGTTTTTTCTGTTTTATGACAGAGGTGTAAAATATGGTGTTTAATAATTTCTGATTTTTCTACCCATTCATCTTCAAATATTGTTAGAAGTTGAATGTTCTGTTCTTGACATTTAAAAAATTTAGTTTTATGGTAATTTCTACCTTTCCCTCCAGATTTTTCTGAATGCCAATACAAACCATTAAATTCGATTGCTAAATTATATTCTGGTATATAGAAATCTAATTCCAACGGCTTACAAATCTTCCTATCATTCTTTTTAGCTGGTATATTATTTTCTTGTAACCATTTTTCGATCTCGTCTTCATATCCACTTTTACTTTTCTTTGGAATAATATCAAGTTCATATTTATCGTGATAATTTTTAACCAGCGACCGAGAAATATTTAATTTTTCGCATACTTGTCTTACAGAAGTATTTCTCAACAGTTCAGAAAATTTTTCTTTATCAAATAGAATGTTTACTACTTCTTTTGGAAAATTTATCTGAGACGGAGAATTAACTCCATATTTTTCACGAAATGTTACCAGTATTATATCACGCATTTCTGGAACTTGTAAAATTGATGTATATTTTTCTCCATATTTTTCTTTTATTGTTTCTTCAATCTTCTTTCTAATTTCTGGAGATTCCAATGCATAATCAACACCATATTTTTTAATACATGTATTTTTTATTTTGTCTTGAACAATGTGCGATGATACTGGAAAATCAACACCGTATTTTTTTTGGTTTGTTTTTCGTGTTTTTTCTTTTATTTCTTTATTTTGTATTGGGTGTTCAACTCTATATTTCGATTGCATGGTGATCATTTGTTTTTCTAAAAATGATTTTACTTGTAACGGATTTTTAACACCATATTTTTCTTGACAGGTATTTTGAATCACTGTAACAATGGCCTGAACCCATTCTTTGTTGTCATAAAGTTTTTTACGAGTTTCTATGGCTTTTGGAAGTTGTCCAACATTTTCCATACCATATTTTTTCATATTGGTATTGTTTCTTTTTTCTTGTGCTACTTCTTTATCCCATAGTTTTGCAGATTTAATACAATTAGTGCTAACTGCATTCCTACAAGCAGAACAATCTTTTGCTCTTCCACAAAAAAAGAATCCATTTTTAATGGAATTCAACTTGCGCAATTTTCCAGAACCACAGGGGCATAAAACTTTTTCGTCTGATATCGCAGTGTATACTTTTATAGCATTTGAATTACTGCGTGGATCACAATGATTTTCGATCCATGACCATAATTCTAAATCGGATACAATCATTCTTATTGCATGTTTTGGTTTTTCTTTTAATAACTTCAATATTTGATCTTTCATAATTATCCTTTCATTACTATTTATACTATAGACCAAGTTACATTTGAAGTCAAGTCAAATAAATTATTAAATAAATTAACTTGCAACTGTGATGCTTGACCGATAAGATAAATAGAAACAAAAAACCCTTGATTTAATCAAGGGTTGATTGGTTTGTAACTTGTTTGTATTAGCTGAAGCTCAAGTTTGCTACCGAAATGCTGCTCAAATAATCGCCAGCATTACCAAGAGATGAACTCGAATTTGTTAATTCCACATAGCCATATCTGGTAAGGAAGCTCGTCACTGGCTCGAAGGTAACTGGGTCAAGAACAACACCAGAACTCATCAAAGGAATGTATGGGCAATAGAATGCTGCTGCATCTGATTCACTTGCGCCCTTATAACCAACAAGCACTGGAACTGAGTCATTTGCATAACCATTCACATAAATCTTCATACTGCCATTAAGGGTTCCAACAAATTTTGTGTTCGTTGGGGCTTCAAAAACGCCCTCAGTTGTTCTTGCAAAAGCAGAAGTTGTTGCACTCTGCAATACGGTGAGAGCGATTGGACTTACAACTGCCCAGTTACCTGCACCACGACGAGTTCTCTGTGCAATCAAGTTGCTTGCGCGATTGATCATAATTGCAAGAGCAGCATGTTCATCACCAACATAGGTTGCAGTTCCGCTAACTAAAGACTGATCGAAAGTCTGATCGGTTCCAGATAGTGAATACAATGAACCAAGAATTTCCTGATCGATTTCAGCAGTAATTTCTTGAGCCAAAGCAGCCATGATTTCGGCTTCAATATCGATGCCGTGCATAGCTTGTGCATCCTGTGCAGCTTCAAATGTCCAACGTGCAGACAATTTACGTGATTTTGCTTCAACAGTCTGACGAAGAATCTGAACATTGATCTTGTTACCAGCCTGACCTTCCAAATTTGCTGTCCAATCTGCTTGACCAGTAGTTGCACTACCAGAGTATGCAGTGGCAATCTTGAATGGTGATAATGCTTCGTCACCAGCCACGGTGCCAGTATTCCAAGGATAAGGAGCAGTAACGTTATCAGTCTGTCCGTAACGAACACGAAGAGTCTGAATCTGTCCAACTGGACCTGTCATTGGCTGAACGCCTACCAACTCATTAGCAATAACTGTTGGCATTACACGTCGAATAACTGGAAGAATGACGCGGTTAAGGGTTGCGATGTTACCAGCAGATGTAGAACCAGTGGTAGCACTCTCACGCAATTGCTTGCGAGTATTTTCTAGGACTACACTCATAACCGAACGGCGATTTCCTGTTAGTCCTTCAAGCAGGGCGGTTTTGGTATCAGCCCAACGATTTTCTAGTAACGGTGTTGACATTTTGCTTCTCCTTTAATATTTACTGTAGCCCTGCCAAACGCTTAATTTCGCTAAGGTCGGTTTCATCAATTGGAACTACTTTATTAGTTTTATCCCCAGTTGATTCGTGCAACATGTTGCGTCCAGATGTTACTACTGGTTGCTGTCTGTTGTTTAAAACTGCTGGAAGATACTTATCATATGCAATTCTTAAACGATCTGTTTGCACACTTTCTAAGAGTTGAGTCATTACTTCACGTTTGTTTTTATCAAGAGGAGTTAATAGTTCAGATAATACTTTTTCTCTTTGAACTCTTCCCTCAAGACGCTTAAATTCATTGTTCTTTGATTCTACAATCTTGTTCTTTTCAGAAATTTCTTTACGAGCTTCTGAAAGATTCTTTTCTGCAACTTCTGTTTTATGTTTAAGTTCTTTTACTGCTGCATTTTCATTAAGATAAGTTCCGGTAAATTCTGTTGCAAAGGCTTCAAAAATCTTACGGCCAAAATTATTCTGACGAGCAACCTTGATATCTTCGTGAAGTTGAGTAATTTCGTGATTTAATGTTTCAGAAACAATTTTACTAACGGCATTACTGCTACGTGCTACAAACTTCTGTTTCAATTCATCCAATTGTGTTTTTGCTTCTGCAATTAAACGAACACGTGTTTCACGAAGAGATTGTTTATCTTCTGAAAATTCATTAATTTCTTCAGCTAGAGAACTCATAATAAAACGCTCTAGTTTATTTTGATGGGCAACACTCTTATTGCGGTCTGTTGCAAACTCTGCTAATTCTTCTGCCAAAGCGCGAGTTGCAAACTTATTGAATTTAGTTGCTGCATTGCGCATTTCTTTTACAGTTGCAAGTTTTAATTTTGCAACTTCATTGCGTTCCGCTTTAACATTATTTACTTCGTTAGTTAGTGTTTCTGAAACCATCTTATCCAAGGTCTTAACCATAACCTCTTTATCGTGTTCGTAACGGCCAGCAAACTCTTCACGAATTTCAGTTCTAACTTGAGTCTGAATTTCCTTGAGCTTTCCTTCCCACGCTTTTTGAATGGCGTCACGAGTGGCTTCATTTACTAACCCACTTTCAAGTAACGGTGCTAGGGCATCCAACATAATGTATCTCCTATTATAGTAATATTTACTTATAACTAATATTTTTTGATTATTAACGGTATTAAAACAACAAAAATTTTATTTATGAATAACATATTTTCTATCATAAATAAGGTTATGACTTACTTCATCGAAAAAGCAAACAAAACCCATATGGGCAAATATGATTACTCAAAAACTAACTATATCAATTCAACAACTAAAGTTACAATTACCTGTCCAATACACGGATATTTTAATCAAACACCGAATAGTCATTTAGCTGGTCGTGGGTGTTTGTCCTGTTATAAAGATAAATTGTTCTGTAATACTGAAATATTTATCGAAAAAGCAAACAAAACCCATATGGGCAAATATGATTACTCAAAAACTAACTATATCAATTCAACAACTAAAGTTACAATTACCTGTCCAATACACGGATATTTTAATCAAACACCGAATAGTCATTTAGCTGGTCGTGGGTGTAAAAATTGTGCTAATAGCCTAAATAAAAATTTCGTAGTCTCTGCCAATTCAAAACACAATAACAAATATATTTATGAAAAAACTTTGTATTGTGGCGCTCTTAAAAAAGTTACAATTACCTGTCCAATACACGGAGATTTTAATCAAACACCGAATAGTCATTTAACTGGTCATGGGTGTGTTCAATGTGGAAGAAGTAATATTAAAAAAATGTCCCTCGAAATATTTATCGAAAAAGCAAACAAAACTCATATGGGCAAATATGATTACTCAAAAACTAACTATATCAATTCAACAACTAAAGTTACAATTACCTGTCCAATACACGGAGATTTTAATCAAACATCATCTGCCCATTTATTTGGTGCTGGATGTAGCATTTGTGCTGTTTCTCATAGAGCTAAAACATTAAGTATGTCTGCTTCTTTATTTATCGAAAAAGCAAACAAAACCCATATGGGCAAATATGATTACTCAAAAACTAACTATATCAATTCAACAACTAAAGTTACAATTACCTGTCCAA